>OIYS01000158.1_pt1 | contig 50950 bp, 42 predicted proteins | sample 1588271 | NCBI WGS metagenome assembly OIYS01 (sample SAMN03283286) | human gut metagenome | biome: human-associated habitat; material: feces | host: Homo sapiens | place: Peru | collected 2012 | reverse complement strand
CTTTGGGGGATCATATCACTGACGTTAATGCTGATTAGATTATTAAAAATTCTTTTGTAAAAAAGCATTCTCTTAAAAGGAAAGTTGTTAGTTCTAATAGAATTAATAACTTTTCCTTTTTTTCTTGCGATTTTTCTATAAAAGTGATATTATATCATAGATGTAAGATTTTACAAAAAGAAAGGAAGAAAGACATGGGATTATTTAAAACATACAGTGAGAAGGAAGTAAAAAGAGTAAGACCAATAGTAGAGAAAATAAATAGTTTAGAGTCTGAAATTCAAAAATTATCAGATGAAGAACTAAGAAATAAAACAGCAGAATTTAAAGATAGACTAACACAAGGAGAAACACTTGACGATATTCTTCCAGAAGCATTTGCAGTTGTAAGAGAAGCTTCAAAAAGAGTTTTAGGAATGCGCCATTTTGATGTGCAACTTATTGGTGGTATTATATTACACCAAGGAAGAATTGCAGAGATGAAGACTGGTGAAGGAAAGACACTTGTTGCAACACTACCAGTATATTTAAATGCTTTAACTGGAAAAGGAGTTCATGTTGTTACTGTTAACGATTACTTAGCCAAAAGAGATAGTGAATGGATGGGCAAAGTATATAAATTTTTAGGATTAACAGTTGGATTAGTTATTAGTGGAATGGATCCAAGTGCTAAGAAGGCTGCATATGCTGCTGACGTAACATATGGAACTAATAATGAATTTGGATTTGATTACTTAAGAGACAACATGGTTATATACAAAGACCAATTAGTACAAAGAGAATTAAACTATGCAATTGTCGACGAGATTGATAGTATTTTAATTGATGAAGCTCGTACACCTTTAATTATATCAGGACGTGGAGCACAGTCTTCAGATTTATATAAAAAAGCTGATAGCTTTGTAGCTAGATTAACTCCAAAAGTTATAGTTGAAGAAGACATAAAAGATGAAGAACAAGCTGAAGATAATGAAAACTATGATTACATAGTTGACTTAAAAGCAAAATCAGCTTCATTAACACAAAAAGGTATTCAAAAAGCTGAAAGAGAATTTAATTTAGAGAATTTTAATGATATTGAAAACTCAGAATTAGTACATAATATTAACCAAGCACTTCGTGCACATGGAATTATGAAAAAAGATATTGACTATATTGTGAAAGATGGCGAAGTTCTTATTGTAGACGAATTTACAGGAAGAATTATGTATGGAAGAAGATACAATAATGGTCTTCACCAAGCTATTGAAGCAAAAGAGCATGTTAAAATAGCTGACGAATCAAAAACTTTAGCAACAATTACATTCCAAAATTATTTTAGAATGTATGATAAACTTTCAGGTATGACTGGTACAGCAATGACAGAAGAAGCAGAATTCCAAGAGATATACAAGTTAGATGTTATTGAAATACCTACAAATAAACCAATGGTACGTGATGACCATCATGACATTATCTACAAAAATGAAAATGCAAAATACAGAGCAGTTATTTCTGATATTAAAGAAAGCTTTGCAAAAGGTCAACCAGTGCTAGTTGGTACAGTTTCTATTGAAAAATCTGAAAAATTAAGCAATATGCTAAAAAAAGAAGGAATCAAACATCAAGTATTAAATGCTAAATTCCATGAGAAAGAAGCTGAAATTATTGCACAAGCTGGTAAGTTTGAAACAGTTACAATTGCTACAAACATGGCTGGTCGTGGTACTGATATTATGCTTGGAGGTAATAGTGAATATTTAGCAAAACAAGAAATGAGAAAATTTGGATATTCAGAAGACCAAATTGAACAAGCAACAGCATTTAACGAGACTGATGATCAAGAAGTATTAGCTTCTAGAAATAAATTTAAAGAACTTAAAGCTAAATATGATAATGAAATAAAAGACGAAAAAGAAAAAGTAATATCAGCAGGTGGTTTAAAAATCATAGGTACAGAGCGCCATGAATCAAGAAGAATTGATAACCAGCTTCGTGGACGTAGTGGACGTCAAGGTGATCCAGGAGAATCAAGATTTTATATCAGCTTGGATGATGATCTAATGAAAATATTTGGTGGGGATATGATTACTAGAGTTTATGATACTTTAGGAGCTGACGAAGATATGCCAATTGAGTCAAAAATCATTTCTAATGCAGTAGAAAATGCTCAAAAGAAAGTTGAAGGAAGAAACTTTAGTATTCGTAAAAATGTCCTTTCTTATGACGATGTCATGAATGTTCAAAGAGGAATTATTTATGACGAGAGAAGAAAAGTACTAGACGGAGAAGACTTAAAAGAACATATTACTAAAATGATGAACTCTTTAGCAGAAGATACTGTAAATGAGTATTTATCTAATGCTGATAACATAAATGTAGAAGGCTTTGAACAAGAAATAAAGGAAATCTATGGAATATCTGATTTAGATAGTCTTCATAAAGATAAAATTAAAGCACATGATGTTGCTGAAGAATTAAAAGACAAAATTCATACTGCATATGAGGAAAAAGAAAAAGAAATTGGTGAACAACAACTAAGAGAATTAGAAAGAGTTGTAATGCTAAAAATAGTTGACGATAGATGGATGGACCATATTGATGCAATGGATGAACTAAAAGACGGAATTGGTTTACAAGCCTATGGTCAAAAAGACCCTGTTGTTCAATACAGAATTGAAGGATTTGATATGTTTGAACAAATGAACTTAGATATTCAAACTGATGTTGTAAAATTCCTAATGAATGCAAGAAAAAGAGAAGGCAATGTTCAAAGAACATCTTCAATAAAAATCACAGGAGAAGGACTAGACAATACAGTATCAAATGAATTAGGAGGAAAAGCTCCTAGAACATCAGGCTCAAATGAACCAATAGTAAACAACGAGCCAAAAGTTGGAAGAAATGACCCTTGTCCTTGTGGCTCTGGTAAGAAATACAAGAACTGCTGTGGAAAGTAGCTTAAAATAAGGGAAAAGATGAATTTAAAAAAGGTAACAAATTTGTTGTTTGTCAACCAATAAATAAAAATGTGGACAAAATCCATTGAAATTAAATGATGTCAGCAAAATAAAGTTTGTTGACATCATTTTCATATTAAAATAAAAAGGAGAAATAGCAACACTTAAAGAAATTATATTGATCTAATTAGATAACCCCTATTATCTTGAAGATATAATAGGTAAAAACGGAAAGCTAATAGAAAAACGAATTATTGAGAACAAAGGAAATATTCTTCATATGAATACTGCTAATTTAGTATTTACAATACCAAATGGAAAATATGTAGTAAGAAATATTTTGGATTATCCATTTAAGATAATCCATAAAGAGCTTGGTATTAAGGATTGTAGATTCTATGATTTGAGAGGAAGCTATGCAACAACTAATTTGAGAAATGGAGTTGAGATTAGAGATGTTGCAGATATTCTTGGACACAAATTTATTGAAACAACAGAAAACTTTTATATATCAAGTACAGAGCAAAATAAGAAAGATGTCACAACAGCTTTTGATAAGATTATGACTTCTGAACTAATAAATGATATTATTAAATATGAAATTGTATACTAAAATACAAAGAGCTAGTATAATTAATGGCTCTCTAAAGATTTTAAAAAATATTTGAAAATATATTGTAAAAAAAAGTAATATGTTATAAAATAAGGATGTTTTAGGATGCAAAGGAGAAAATATGAGATTTATAGGTAATAAAACTAATTTATTAAGTGATATTTTAAAGGTAATAAAAGATAATTGTGATGGAACAGAAAAAGTATTTTGTGACATTTTTTCAGGTACAGCATCTGTTTCACGATTCTTTAAGAATAAATATACAATTATATCAAATGATTTATTATATTCTTCTTATATTTTACAAATGGGTACAATAGAGAATGATGAAATACCTACATTTGACAAGATAAGAAAAGTTTTAAATATAGAAGATATATATGACTATTTAGAAAATACTGATATATCAAAAGAAAATTTTAATAAATTTATATATGAAAATTATTCACCAAATGATCATTGCGAAAGAATGTATTTAACACCTGAAAATGCATTAAGAATCGATTTTATTCGTAATAAAATAGAAAATTGGAAAAATAAAGAATTAATAACAACAAATGAATACTGTTATCTATTAGCTTCACTAATTGAAGGAGTACCTTATGTTTCTAATATTACAGGTACATATGGTGCATACTTAAAGCAATGGGATAAAAGAGCATTTAAGAAATTTGAAATGATTAGATTGAATGTGATAGATAATAAGGCTAATAATAAATGCTATAATAGAGATGCTAATGAATTAATTAAAGAAATTAAAGGAGATATTCTATATTTAGATCCACCATATAATGAACGACAATATTTACCTAATTATCATTTATTAGAAACAATAGCTAGATATGATAATCCAGAAATAAAAGGAAAAACAGGTATTAGAAAATATGAAACCGAAAAATCAAATTATTGTATAAAGAACAAAGTTTATAATGAATTAAAAGAATTAATTAAAAAGGCTAATTTTAAGCATATTATTGTGAGTTATAATCAAGATGGATTATTAAGTGAAGATGAAATTAAAAGCATTTTAATAGATTGTGGAAACGAAGATACATACAAATTATATAAGATTCCATATAAGCAATATCAAAACAAACTAACAAAAAAATTAGATATACATTATGAATATTTATTCTATATATCAAAGATTAAAGAGCATAAAAAAGAAGATGTATATATAAATATTCCTATCCATAGTTTAGCGATGGTAAATGAAGAAAGTGAAAAATATGAATATACTGTAGATGTTATGTCTAGAAAGAAATTCTTAAAAAGTCCTCTTAATTATATTGGAGGAAAATATAAATTACTTCCACAATTAACAGAATATTTTCCTAAAAATATTAATACTTTTGTTGATTTATTCTCTGGGGGATTTAATGTTGGAATTAATGTAGATAGCAAGAAAACTATTTGTAATGATATTAATTCATTTATTATAGACTTATATAAAGAATTATATAATAAACCAATTAATGATGTATTACAACATATTGAAAATAGAATAGATGAATATGGATTATCCAAAGAAAATGAAGAGGCGTTTAAAAAGTTTAGAGTATATTATAATAAAACAAAAGATCCAATAGATTTATATACTTTATCTTGTTATTCATTTAATTATCAATTTAGATTTAATAATGATAAAGAATATAATAATCCATTTGGAAGAAATAGAAGTCAATTTTCAGACAACATGAGGAATAACCTTATATTATTTACTCAAAAGCTAAAAGATATGAACATTGAATTTTCGTCAGAGCAATTTGATAAATTGAATTTGCAAGATTTAAATAATAATGACTTTGTATATTGTGATCCACCATATCTTATAACAACAGGTTCTTATAATGATGGAAATAGAGGCTTTAAAGATTGGAAAGAAGAAGAAGAATTAAAATTATATAAAGTACTGGACGAGCTAGACAAAAAGAATGTAAGGTTTGCATTATCTAATGTTATAGAGCATAAGGGAAAAGAAAATAAACTACTTAAAGAATGGAGTAAAAAATACAAAGTAATATATTTGACAAGTGATTATTCTAATTCAAGTTATAATACTACAAGAGAAAAAAGTATTGAAGTATTAATTGTAAATTATTAGGAGGTAACAAAGTTGATAGAATTAAGAAAAATGGAAAATCAGAATTTTAGAACTTTCGGCTGGGTACAAGATCCAAGTGATTTTGAATCATTAATTAAAGTTGTATCAATTTTTGATAATAAATCAGAAACACATAAGGAATTAGTAAATGAAAAAATTGATAGACTAATTGAAGAAAGAGATGGAAAAAGTCACTTTTTAGAAGTATTAAATCGTATACCATTAAAAATAAAATATGCTGATTTAGTTGGGACTTCTTTTACACCTAGATCTAGTGCTAGATGTAATGGAATAGTACAAGCAACAGTGAAAGGACAAGTAAGAGATTTTATTAGTGATTGGCCTGCAGATAATTTTGTTAGATGGGCGCAAGCACTAGGGTTTATAAAATATAATTATTTTGATGATTCTTTTGAAATTACAGAAGAAGGTTTGAATTTAACAGGTGCAAAAACAATTGAAGAAAAAGAAGACATTTTAATAGATTCTCTTTTAAGCTATCCACCAGCAGTTAGAATATTAAATCTATTATCTGACGGAAAAGTAAAAACCAAATTTGAATTGGGTAAAAATTTAGGTTTTATAGGTGAAGATGGATTTACAAGTATTCCTCAAGATGTTTTAATAATGACATTAGCTACAACTGAAGACACAAAAGAAAGAAACAAATTAAGAACAGATACAGAAGGTTCTTCAGATAAGTATGCTAGAATGATTGCTAAATGGTTATCTAAACTTGGATTATTAGTTCAAGTAGCAAAAGAAGTTGAATTAAATATTGGTGGAAAAAATTATAAAGGGAAAATTGGTCAATCATATATGATTACAGCAAAAGGAATACAATCACTAAATAAGGTAAATGGAAGAAGTAGGCATAAAAGAATTAGTAAAAATATATCATGGGAAATGCTCGCAACAAAAGGAACAGACAGAAATTACATTAGAACAAGGAGAGCATTGATAATAAAAAGCTTAATTGAATGTAAAAGTGGTCTAACTTTAGAAGAAATTAGAGATAGACTTGAATTACAAGCAATTTCAGAATTATTTACAGTAGTTAAAGACGATTTAGATGGGTTGATGAATATAGGATTAAATATTGAAAAAATAGGCGAAAAATATTACTTTAATGACGAAATAAATGATTTTATTATCCCAATAATTGAGAATAGCGAAAAATCAGAATTTACTCAAGAGAAAGATAATTTAAGAGAAAAACTAGATACATTATCTCATGAATACTTATCTTTAGTAGATTTGGCATTTGATAGTCAACAAAATAGATTATTTGAAATGAAGACGGTTGAATTACTTACTAAAGAATGTAATTATAAAGGAGTTCATTTAGGAGGTTCAAGAAAACCAGATGGAATCATTTATACAGAAAATAGTACGGATAATTATGGAGTTATTATAGATACTAAAGCATATTCTAATGGATATAATTTACCAATATCTCAAGTTGATGAAATGGTTAGATATGTTGAAGAAAACAATAAAAGAGAAAAAGAAAGAAATAGTAATGAATGGTGGAAAGAATTTGGAAAAAATATAGATAAATTTTATTTCTCATTTATTTCTGGAAGATTCATTGGTAACATAGAGGAAAAATTACAAAGAATAACTATTTTTACTAATGTATATGGAAATGCAATGACTATAATTACATTACTTTATCTTGCAAATGAAATAAAAGCTAATAGATTAAAGAATATGGAAGTAGTAAAATATTTTGACAATAAAGTTTATTAAGATAAAGAGGGATTCTAATGTTTATTTCTAATTTAATAGTAAAAAATTATAAATTATTTAATGATGAATTTAAAATTATAAATTTTAATGTGCCAGATAATATAAATGATGGAACTGGATTAACAACTATAGTAGGAGAAAATGGATGTGGAAAAACTACTATATTAGATGCAATAGCTTGTAGTTTACTAGAGTATAAAGCAGAAGGCTTTGACATTTCAGATATGAATGATTCAAATAAAGAAACTGAAATAACAATTGAAACAAAAGATACTTTTAATGTTAAAAGTGTTTTTCCAAATTCAAGTTTTGATGCAAAGGGATTTAAGTTTATAGGAAAAACAAGAGAAAAGTCGAATCAAAATAAATTGCTGTCACTTATAATGACTGATCAATTATATATAAGTACAGATGATGAGAAACCTAAACCAGGATCGCCAGATTTAAGAATGAAAGTCACTAATTCTTTTGGAACAAAGAGATTTAATGAATTAGATGTATTATATTTAGATAAAAATAGATTATATCAGACTAGAGCTGGTACATATAATGATACAAGATTTGATAGAATAATGGATGACTTTAATTTTCAATATTATAAAAATCAAGACAATGTAGAAAATCTTAACAAAATGCTAAATGAAAAAATAAAGAAAGAGTTATCAAATAAAAATTTAGAAAATGCAATTAATAAATTCAAAGAAATAAGTGGACATAGTCTTAAATTAGATTTTATTGATAATTACTTACCTTTTAAAAAAGCTAATCTTGTAGTCGAAACACCATCAAATATGCAAATTGATTTAGCTTCTTTAGGTTCAGGATATGAAATGATGTTTTCTTTAATATATTCATTTTATATGTCGAAACAAAGTGGCAAAAAACTTATAATATTAATTGATGAACCAGAATTACATTTGCATCCTAGATTACAGGAAAAATTTGTTGATTTTATATTAGAAATATCAAAAGAATCTCAAGTTATTCTAACAACGCATTCTCCATTATTAATTAAGCAGTTATCTTATAATGAGAATGTAAAAAATATAGTTTTGAAAAAGGAGAAAGAGGTAAAAGAATTTGATGAAAGAAAGTTGTCATATGTATCAAGCAATGAAACTAATTATTTAGCATTTGATTTACCTTCAGAGGAATATCATAATGAATTATATGAATCTTTAATGAAAAAATATAGTACAAGTAATGTAATTAAAAGATTTGATAATGAGTTCTTTATACAACAAAAAAAAGAGGACAAAATATATCCATGGGAAAAACAGCCTAACCAAGTTAGCATACACACTTTTATAAGGAATCAGATACATCATAGAAAAGATAATCGGGGTTGCTAAAGTAGATGATTTAAGAAAATCTATTGAAGTAATGAGATCATATTTATAAATTTTAAATTGCAAATACTTGAAATTTTCTTTTAGTTAGTATATACTAAACACATAATAACGAATGTAAACATTGTTTGCAAAAAAAATTGAAAGCATAATAAAAAATACAATTAATATAAATGGCAAGAATACTTGATATTATTAGTATAAATAGATACAAATAGTATTGATAATACAATCAGTAATTTGCCTTGCGGAAGTGGCAAAAAGTACAAAAACTGTTGTGGTAAATAGCATAAAATAAAGACTGTTGATAGTACACTGTTCAACAGTCTATTTTAAAAATATATGATATAATTTAGTATATTTCGACTAAAGGAAGGAAAAAGGATATGAGAGAGATACAAATAAATAGAGTATATAAGCATTTTAAAGGAGATTATTATTTAGTAGTTGATGTTGCAAATGATTCTGAAACAAAAGAAAAATATGTTGTATATAGAAGACTATATGGAGATGGAAGCCTTTGGATAAGACCACTTGATATGTTTTTAAGTGAAGTTGATCATAATAAATATCCAAATGTAAAACAAAAATATAGGTTTGAATTAGAAGAAATTGAGAGCGTTGCTAAATAGAAAGGAAAAATTCAGAAATGAGAGAAATTAAATTAAAAATAGAAGGAATGCATTGTGCAGGATGTTCTAATAGATTAGAAAAAATATTAAATAATGTAGACGGAGTAGAAAGCGCTAAAGTAAGCTTAGAAGAAAAATCAGCTGATATAAAATATAATGAGGAAGAGGTAGAATTAAATACAATTCTTCAAGAAATAGAAGTTGCGGGTTTTAAAGGAGAATAATACATGAAAAAGGTATTATTAAAAATAGATGGAATGACTTGCAGTGCTTGTTCATCAGGCCTAGAAAAGTATTTAAACAAACAAGATGGAATAAAACAAGCAAATGTAAATTTAGTTATGAATAACGCAAATATTGAATATGATGAACAAAAATTAACACTAGAGCAAGTTGAAAAATTTATAGAAAAAGCAGGATTTACAAGTTTAGGAATTGACACATTTGAAAAAGAGAGTAAGAAAAAAGGTACTGAGAAATATAAACTAATTGCAATAACAATAATATCATTAGTAATATTATATATATCAATGGCACACATGGTAGGTTTACCATCTATTCCATTTTTAAATATGATGTATCATCCTGTAAATTATGCAATTGCGTTATTAATATTAACTATAGTTGTTATAACTTTAGGAAAAGATATTTTGAAAAATGGATATAAAAACTTAATACACAAAACACCTAATATGGACACTTTAGTAATGATTGGAGTATTAGCAAGTTTCATATATAGTATATACGGCACAATTCAAATATTAAAAGGAAATGCTCAGTACGTAGAAAATTTATATTATGAGTCAGCTGCAATTGTTATATTTTTTATTGAAATAGGCAGATATATCGAAAACAAAAATAGAGATAAAACAAAAGAGGCACTAAAACAACTTATGACAATAACTCCTAATAATGCAACAATTTTGAAAGATGGACAAGAAGTAAAAGTTACATTAGATGAAATTAAAAAAGGTGATATTGTTATTTGCAAACCAGGTGAAAAAATAGCAGTTGATGGAGAGGTCGTTCAAGGAATTACACATATAAACGAATCATTTATAACAGGGGAGAGTGTACCTGTAAAAAGAGAAGTAGGCTCTAAAGTAATTGCAGGAAGTATAAATTATGAAGGAACTATTCAATATAGAGCAGAGAAAATAGGCAAAGAATCAACTGTTTCAGAAATAGTAAAACTAGTAGCACAAGCAACAAGTACAAAAGCTCCAATAGCTAAAATAGCAGACAAAATAAGTGGATATTTTGTACCAACAGTTTTAGTAATTTCTATAATTATATTTTGTATATGGTTAATAATTTCTAAAGATTTTTCTATTGCAATAAATATATTTGTAAGCATATTAGTTGTGGCATGTCCTTGTAGTCTTGGCTTAGCAACTCCACTTGCAATTGTTATTGCATCTGGAAATGCAAGTAGAAAAGGTATATTAGTAAAATCAAGTGAAACATTGGAAAATGCACACAAAGTAAAGACTATTTGCTTTGATAAAACAGGAACATTGACAAAAGGAACTTTAACAGTTTCCAGAATGTATAACTATAGTAATAAAGATGAAAAGGAATTATTAAAAGATATAGCAAGTCTAGAAAATAAATCAGAACATCCAATAGCAAGAGCAATTGTAAATAAAGCACAAGAAGATAATATTAGTTTAATAGATGTAAAAGATTTTAAAGCTATTCCTGGATTTGGAATAGAGGGAAAAACATCTTATGAAAAGCATTATTTAATTGGTAATAAAAAACTAATGTTAGAAAATAGTGTTGAACTAGTAAATAGCGAAGATGAGCAAAAACTAATAAGCGATGGAAATAGTATTTTATTTGTAAGCCTAAATAAAAAGTTAGTAGCCTTGCTGGGTGTAAGTGATGTTATAAAAGAAAATGTTCCACAAGTAATAACAGAACTAAAGAGCAAAAACATTGATGTTGTAATGTTAACAGGTGACAATGAAAAAACAGCAAACGTAATTGCTAATCAAATAGGAATAACAAATGTTGTTGCAAATGTTACTCCAAAAGAAAAGGCAGAAACTATAAACAAACTAAAAGAAAAAGGATTAGTAATGATGTGTGGAGATGGAATAAATGATAGTGTTAGTCTAGTAACTGCTAATATTGGAGTTTCTGTATCAAGTGGTACAGATATTGCAAGAGATTCGGCTCAAGTAGTCATTATGAATGACAACTTAGAGAGAATAAATGATTTATTAGACATTAGTAGTAAAACCGTAAGAAATATAAAGCAAAATCTATTTTGGGCTTTTTTCTACAATGTATGTATGATTCCAATTGCTGCAGGAATTTTACAACCATTAGGAATTACACTAAATCCAATGATAGCAGCATTTAGTATGACAATTAGTAGCTTAACAGTAGTATTAAATGCATTAAGATTAAGGAGGAAGTAGTAAATTATGAACTATTTAGATACAGTAAATAAAAGAACTTTAGAATATTTTAAAGTATTAGAGCCAGATTTTCCAGAATGGCTATGGGAATATATAAATACAGAAGCTTTATTTAAACAAAACTATATAAGTGTCACTTGCGGAACAATTTATAGTGATTTATTTGAAAGTAGTTATTTTTATTCAAGTTTAGATCATTCGATTGGTGTAGCTTTAATAGTTTGGCATTTTACACATGATAAAAAACAAACTTTAGCTGGACTTTTTCATGATATTGCAACACCAGTATTTAAACATTGCATAGATTTTTTAAATGGTGATTATATGACTCAAGAGTCAACAGAAGACTTAACTACAGAAATAATATCAAATTCCGCTGAAATAATGGGCTTATTGAAAAGAGATAATATTAAATTAGAAGAAGTAAATGATTACCGCAAATATCCAATAGCAGACAATGATACACCAATGCTTTCAGCAGATAGACTTGAATACACTTTATCAAATGCACTATTTTTGTATAATAAATTAAATTTGAAAAAAATTGAAGAAATATATAATGATATAATGATTCAGTTAAATGAAAATAATGTGCCAGAATTAGGATTTAAAACTTTAGACATTGCAATGGAATTTGTTAGAACGATGTCTAAGTTGTCTATAATTTATTTTGAGGAAAAAAGAAGATATTCAATGCAATTTTTAGCAGATATTGTTAAAAAACTAAATGAAGAAAATTTAATAACAATAGAAGACTTATATAGCAAAAAAGAAAGTGACGTAATTAAAATTATTGAAAGCTCTAGATACTCAAAAGTATATGATATTTGGAAAAATGCTACAAAGATTAACATATCAAATCAACAACCTGAAAATGTATATTTTGTTCACCATGGAGCCAAAAGAAGATATATTAATCCATTAGTTAATGAAAAAAGAATAACATTGCTTGAAGAAGAAGCAAAAGAGCTTATAGATAAAGTATTAAATTATAATATGTCAGCATATATTTGGCTGGATTTTGATTTTTAAAAAGGATGTGAGAAAATGTTAGATTTAGAAGAAAACTCTAAAAAATTACAAGAATTAAAAAAACGTTTAGAACAGATAGGTGATTCACTTTGATGTAGAAAATAAAGAAAAAGAGTTAAAAGAGTTAGAAAGTAAAACAACTGAAAACGACTTTTGGAATGATACAGATAATAGCTCAAAAGTTTTAAAACAAATTAACAGCTTAAAATCAAAAGTAGAAGGATTTAAAAAATTAAATAATGAACTTAATAATTTACTTGAAATGAGTGAGCTTTTACAAGCTGAAGAAGATGAAGAATTAGCTAAAGAGTTATTGAAGTCTACATATACATTAGAAAAAGACATAGAAAAATTGGAAATAACCACTTTATTATCTGGAAAGTATGATAACAATAATGCAATACTAACCATTCATCCAGGTGCAGGAGGAACAGAGGCTCAAGATTGGGCTGAAATGTTATATAGAATGTATACAAGATGGGCAAATGCTAATGGTTATGAAGTAAAGGAACTTGATTATCTTGAAGGTGATGAAGCAGGTCTAAAAAGTGTTACATTTTCTGTGAATGGTGATTATGCCTATGGATACTTAAAAGGAGAGATGGGAGTTCATAGATTAGTTAGAATTTCACCATTTGATGCAGGGGGAAGAAGACATACATCTTTTGCTTCTGTTGAGGTTTTGCCGGAAATAACAGATGATATTGAATTGGATATTAACCCTGATGATATAAAAATGGATGTTTATAGAGCGTCTGGTGCAGGTGGTCAACATATAAATAAGACATCATCTGCAGTAAGACTAACACATATTCCAACAGGAATTATTGTAGCATGTCAAACTGAACGTTCACAATTTCAAAACAGAGATACTGCAATGAAAATGTTAAAATCTAAATTGTTAAATCTAAAAGAGAAGGAACAAAAAGATACAATTGATGAATTGAAAGGCATACAAATGGACATTGCATGGGGAAGCCAAATTCGTTCTTATGTATTTTGTCCATACACTTTAGTAAAAGACCATAGAACTAATTATGAGGTTGGAAATGTTCAAGCAGTAATGGATGGAGACTTAAATGGATTTATTGATAGTTATTTAAAATTTAATTTGGAAAAGTAACAAAAAGGAGCAATAAACATATTATATACAAGTCAAGTTTAAAATTAAATTGGCTTGTATTTTTTATATAAGGATTAGTGGTTCTTATGAAAGTAATTAAATTTGGAGGGAGCTCAATTGCTGACACTAATAAATTAAGATTAGCTGCACAAAAGACTATTTCATTTTTAGAAAGTGGGGAAAAGGTAGTTACCATTTTGTCGGCTCAAGGTAAAACAACAGATAATTTAATAAAAGAAGCAAAAGAATTGACAGATGAGCCAAATAAACGAGAACTAGATGTTTTAATGTCTGTCGGAGAGCAAATGGCATGTAGCAAGTTTGCAATATTATTACATAGCTTAGGCTATAAAGCTGTTTCATTAACAGGATGGCAAACTGGAATAGTAACTGACTCAAATTATACAGAAGCTAAAATTCAAGACATATACCCTAAAATGGTTTGGAGAGAACTGGAAACTAATGATGTTGTGGTTATAACAGGCTTTCAAGGGATAAATGAAAATAACAATATAACAACATTAGGAAGAAATGGTTCAGACACGACAGCTATAGCAATTGCAGCTGCTTTAGAGCAGGAAGAATGCTATATTTTTACAGATACAAATGGTGTTTATGATAAAGATCCATATAAGTATAAAAATGCTAAAAAGTTAGATTATATTTCTTATGATGATATGGAAGAAATGGCTAAAAATGGAGCTAAAGTCTTACATGATAGGTGTGTAGTATTAGCTAAAAAATATGGTGTAAAAATAATAGTTAAAAATACATTTAATGATGAAATAGGAACAATTGTAGGAAAGTAATAAATACTTTCCTTTAATTTTGTTCTAAATGAGACAAGACCTGAATATATATAAATAGACTTGTTTTTAAGGAGTGATGGATATGCCATTAGAAGAAAGAAAATCAATGTCAAGTATGACAAATGTTATTCAAAATATCGTTTTAGAAAATAGAGAGAAATTAAATATTACAGGAGTATTAGATGTACTTAGTTTTGATGATCAAATAGTTATTTTAGAAACTGAGTTGGGCTTGCTTACGGTAAAAGGGGAAAATTTAAGAATAAATAAATTAAGTTTGGACACATCGGAAGTGACAATAGATGGCACAATATATCAACTTGCATATAGTGAAAAAGATAGTATGGAGAAGGGTGGAGGTTTTCTAGGAAAAATATTTAAATAAGGTATTGTAAAATAATTAGAATTTTTACTGCGTCGAGCTCAAATTGAAGGGAATGAGTTTAAAATGGAGCAACTACTTTGTTTAATTGCTTTCACAATTACGGGAATAGTTATAGGTGTTTTATTTGATATTTTTAGAATATTACGTAGAAGTTTTAAAACAGCTGATTGGCTAACAACTTTGCAAGATATTTTGTTTTGGATATTAGCAGGTTTCATTACACTATTTTCTATATTCAAATTTAATAATGGAGAAATTAGAAGTTATATATTTATTGGAATTGCATTAGGAGTATTGATTTATATGCTTACGCTTAGTAAATATATAGTAAAATATTCAGTTATTATAATAAAATTTATTAAAAAGATAATATCCTATCCGGTAAACTTAATTTTAAAAATATTTAATTTTTTACTTATTAAACCTATAAAATTTTTAGCACAAAAATTATCTACATTTTTCAAAAAAATATTTAAAAATACAACAAAAATTATGAAGAAAAAACAAAAAAATAAAATTAAATTGCAAGAAAAAGAAGGAATTTTATGAAATTTGTAGAAAAATAAATTAGAATGTGTTATAATATTACATGAAAATTGATTAAGGATGAAAGTACAGATGAAAAATAAAAAAATAAATTTTAAAAGAATTATAATTATTGCTATACTAATTTATGTAGTTTATACTTTTTTTGTTCAACAAAAAGAATTAAATGCGTATAAAGCAGATAGCAAAAGATATACAGAGCAAATTGCTACTGAAGAAGAAAAAAAGGAGCAATTACTTGAAACAAAAGCAAATATAAATTCAAAAGAATATGTTGAAGAAGTTGCTAGAGAAAAGCTAGATATGTATTTGCCAAATGAAAAAGTATATATAGATATCAGTAAATAATTTATATGCAAATAAATGCACTTATATAATGAGAAAGTCCTTTCTTTCTCATTATTATATACAATTTATATTTATTCAATTATTTTAATCTAAATTTTAATTCTAGTTAAAAAAATCCAAAGAATTAGTCAAATAAAATAAAAAAAACACGGACAAGCTTTATTTGTCTGTTTATATAAATTTAATAATGGGGGGAAATTATATGGATTTAGAAAATTATACACTAGTTGAATTGCGTCAACTTGCAAAAGAAAAGGGAATAAAAAACACTTCAAAATTAAAAAAAGAAGAAATTATTGGGGAATTATTAAAACTAGATAACAAAGCAATTGAAAAAGATGAAATTGAATATGATGGAAGTTATGTTGCGACAGATGTAACTACCAGTCCTCTTGCTGAACCTTCAAATGGAACATATAAATTAACAAATGCAGATGACCAAATTGTTGAAGGAATATTAGAAGTATTACCTGATGGATATGGATTTTTGAGAGGAGAAAATTATTTATCAACTCCGAAAGATGTATATATATCACCTATACAAATTAGAAGATTTAAACTAGATAAAGGTGATAAAGTAAAGGGTATTGCAAGATTACCAAAAGAAGGAGAAAAATTCCCAGCACTAATTTATGTTGGTGAAGTTAATGGAGAATCTCCAGAAAAAGCATATAGAAGACAAAAATTTGATGATTTGACCCCTATTTATCCAGACGAAAGAATCAGATTAGAAACAGTTCCAAATGAATATGCAATGAGAATTATTGACTTAATGTCACCAATTGGAAAAGGTCAAAGAGGAATGATAGTTGCTCCACCTAAAGTTGGAAAAACTACATTATTAAAGAAAATAGCAAACAGCATTACAACAAATAATCCAGAAATAGAGTTGATAGTGCTTTTAATAGATGAGCGTCCGGAAGAAGTTACAGACATGAGACGTAGCATTAAAGGAGATGTTATATATTCTACTTTTGATGAGTTACCTGAACATCATGTTAAGGTAGCAGAAATGGTACTAGAAAGAGCTAAAAGATTAACAGAGCAAAAGAAAGATGTAGTAATACTATTAGATAGTATCACTCGTTTAGCAAGAGCATACAACTTATCTATACCATCTTCAGGAAGAACATTATCTGGTGGTTTAGATCCAAGTGCATTACATAAACCTAAAAAATTCTTTGGTGCAGCTAGAAATATAGAAAATGGGGGAAGTTTAACAATTCTTGCTACAGCTTTAATAGAAACAGGTAGTAGAATGGATGATGTTATATTTGAAGAGTTTAAAGGTACTGGTAATATGGAAGTTCACTTAGATAGAAAATTATCAGAAAAGAGAATCTTCCCAGCAATTGATATAAACAAATCTGGAACCAGAAGAGAAGAGCTATTATTAACTCCAAAAGAATTAGAAACAGTATTTGCATTAAGAAAAGCAATGTCAACAATGTCTGTTGCAGATGTTACTGAAGAATTGATTACACAAATGGTTGCAACAAAAAATAATAATGAATTTTTAGATAAAATGGCATATTTTTTGAAAAATGCAAAATAAGACAAGTGTTATATATTTATATTTTAGGGCATATAGAGGAGATGCCTTAAAATATAAATATACAATTGCACAAAATCAAAGTTTTGTGCAATTGAGTGGAGGAAAATTTGCTTTTATATGCTATATAACTCCTCTCCTGCTACTTTTTGCTATTTTCTGACTTACAGTATATTCAATATAATTATTATATTTATATAATATTATCTATTACTTGTTTATTTTGACCTTCTAAAATCGATTCTAAGCCTTTTAGAATTTTTATTCATATAATTTTATTTCAAATATTTTGTCATTATATATTTTTATCTAAATTATATAACTTTTTCTATAAATATTTGATTACTGGTCATATTCTCAATATTAAGCTATTTTTCAGATAACAAGTTATATGTCTAAAAAATAAAAACGCCTTAAAATCGATTTTAGAGCGTCGTTTTTTTACCACTTTTTGGTGACTTTATAAAAATCAATAAAAATCGATATTTTGCATCAATCATATAAAATTCTATATGATTATCAGACGAAATTTATTATCTTTAATATTAAAAAATTTTAACAGGTCAAATAATTAAAATATTTTATATAGTTAGTATAATAAATTTTAGTTATTTATAAATTATAAACAAAAATTTTATTATTAATATTATTAAAATTTATCAATTATAAATGTTTAGAATTTTTGCTCGTAAATTTAAAATTTTTATAAATTTAAAACTTTGCACAAAATTTTAAAATTTTAATTTAACCAAAAGTTTATACAAATTTTATATTTCAATATTTATGATTTTGACTGTTCCTCTCTCCTACCCTCCCATTTTTTCCCAGTAACAAAACTGGAAATATTTCTATAGAAGATAAAAAAAATAACAAGACACCAATATTTGGTGTCTTGTCGAGTTGTTGCTTTAAGAATTCAGGTCAAAATATGTGGTGTCCTCATAGGATATATTCTTCAGAAAATATCCTTTCTTAGGGTCATATCGTACTATTTAGAATGTAGTCTTATTATATCACGTAAAGCCCTAAAAGTAAAGAAAATCTAGTAATCCACATCTTCAAGATATTTTAGTTTTAGATGTGAGTTTGACCTAAAATTATAATAGTATGGTTTTATGTCTTTGACATATTTTCTATAAAATAATATATTTCCATCCACATCTTCTATTTTTATATTTGGAAATGTTTTTATCATTTTCTCATCATCAAAATATTTCAAAATAAATTCTTTTTGTTTAGTATCTTTAACATATATATTTTCATATTGCTCATCAATATACTGCTTATTTGCAACATTTAAGTTGTTGTCATGTACTATTCTTATAGTAAACATTTGTAAGGCATATGCTGTAATTCCTAGGTCAAATGCAAGGAATATACTGACAAGAACAACCGCAGTTTTTAAAATTCCCATTGATATCTTTTTCTTTAAAAAGTCTATTAGTTTGTCTACTCTTTTGTTGATATCTGACATTAAATATATTGCAAGTAATCCCCAGAATAGTGAAAATAGTACACAAATTCTTCCATTTAAATTTAGTATCTGATCTGAATAATCCCACCATTTAATGTGAAATATTAGCTCTCCTATTAGACTTACAAGATATTCAATAATAGAACCTATTACAAAACCTGCTGCAAATAAAGTATAGTTATTCTTCTTAAATCTTTGCAAAGGCAATATCATTAGAACTGCACCAAGTCCATATATACTGCAAAAAGGACCGTATAAAAAGCTCTTTCTACTTTCGAGCACACCTTTAGTTAATATTCCAAATATTGTTTCTATAATAAATCCTACTATACTATAAATTATAAAGTATGCAACTATTCTCCAAAGTGTAATTCCTGCTATTTTTATGTGTTTTTTCTCTTTAACTTCTACTTCTTTTTCCATATTATATTTCTCCATTTCATTCATTTGCTAAAGGGTTGCTTTCAACAGCATTTTTTACTTGTTTATTTTCTACATGTGTATATATTTCAGTAGTAGATATACTTTCATGTCCTAATAATACTTGCAAGGCTCTAATATCTACATCACCATACTGATACATTAGTGTTGCGGCAGTGTGTCTTAATTTGTGAACAGAGTATTTACTTATATCTAGTCCAGCCTTTGCTAACTCTCTTTTTACTATTTCTTGGACCATTCTGTTACTGATTCGTTCTTTTCTTTTGCTTAAAAATAGAGCGTCTCTAGAATCGAACTTTACGCCATCATGTGGTCTTACAGCCAAGTATGAATTTATGGCATCAATACAAGCTTTGTTTAAGTAAATAGTTCTTTCTTTATTTCCCTTACCTACTACATTTAATTTATTATCATAAAAATTTATATCTTTTATATTTATATTCACTAACTCTGATAAACGCATCCCACAATTTAAAAATAAAGTAATTATCGCATAATCTCTTTCCTTAAAATCTCCGGATTCTGCTTTTGTAACTTCTAGTAGTTCCTTACTTTGTTCTAAAGTTAGATATTTAGGAAGCCTTTTGTCTAGCTTAGGTGTTTCAAGTCCTTGCGCAGGATTCACTTCTAATAAGTGAGCCTTTTGAGTTAAATAACTAAAAAACATTCTGATACTTGCGGCTTTTCTTGCACGTGTGGCAGCTTTACTGTGGTATGTTTCTGTTAAATAATATAAAAATGCATGTATATCTTCTAATTTAATCTGCTTAACCGTTTCTATACTCATATCATGAATATCTATCTCTTTTATGTTTTCTTCAGAAGATAAGCCAAAATGATGAGATATGAACTTTAGAAAATGAGCTAAATCATAGTTATATTCTTTTACTGTGTTAACAGATTTATTTAAAATACCTGTTAGATATTCCAAAAATGAATTTAAAAATGTTGGATTTTCTTTTAAGTCTATCATTTGCTAAATCTCCCTTCGCATATATAATATCATTAAATTTTAAGTTATACAAGTAGAAAAAAGGGTTTCTTTTCGAAACCCTTCAAAATTTTATTTACTAACTACTTCCATAGTGTCTCTTGCTATCATTAGCTCCTCATTTGTTGGAACTACAAATACTTTTACTTTAGAATTAGATGTTGAAATTTCAACTTCTTTTCCTCTGCAATTATTTCTATCTTCATCAACTTTTACTCCTAAGAAAGAAAGTGATTCACATATTTGTTTTCTTACATCTATTGCATTTTCTCCAATTCCACCAGCAAATGTAATAACATCTACACCATTCATTTGAGCTGCAAATCTACCAATATATCCAACTACTTGATATACAAAAACATCTATTGCAAGTTTTGCTCTTGCATTTCCTTCTTCTGCAGCAACTTCAATATCTCTGTCATCAAAGCTAACCCCTGAAATTCCTAATTTACCAGATTGTTTATTTAATATTTTATCCATTTGTTCTGTAGTTAAATTTTCTTTTTTCATTAAGAAAGTTACTATTGATGGATCAATATCTCCACATCTTGTTCCCATAGGAAGACCTGCTAAAGAAGTAAATCCTAATGAGTTATCTACTGCTTTTCCTCCATTTATTGCACATACACTTGCTCCTTGACCAAGGTGACATGAAACAATTTTTAAATCTTCTAAAGGTTTATCCATAATTTCAGCTACTCTTTTTGAAACAAATTTATATGATGTTCCGTGGAAACCATATTTTCTTATTCCATATTTTTCATAATATTCATATGGGATTGCATACATATATGCTTTTTCAGGAATAGTTTGATTAAAAGCTGTATCAAATACTCCAACCATTGGAACATCTGGTAATACTTTTTTACAAGCTTCTACTCCTACTATTTCAGCAGGGTTATGTAAAGGTGCTAAAGGTGTAAATTCCTTTAATACATTTATAACATTTTCGTCTATTAAAGTTGGCTCACTAATTTTATCTCCTCCGTGAGCTAATCTATGGCCAATAGCTCCGATTTCATCAAAGCTTTTAATTACACCATATTCTGGATGTGTTAATTGAGATAATACTAATTTAATTCCTTCTTCATGGTTTTCTATAACTTGTTCAATTTTATGCTTTTCACCATTTACAGTATGTGTTAAGAAAGAATCTGGCAATCCAATTTTCTCTAAATATCCTTTTGCCATCAAATTTTCATTTTCCATATCAATCAATTGATATTTAATTGATGAGCTTCCACAATTTAATACTAATACTTTCATTTTCAATCCTCTTTTAATTATTTATTTACTATTTCCATAGTATCTCTTGCTATTGTTAATTCTTCGTCTGTTGGAATAACAAATACTTTTACATTAGAGTCTGGTGTTGAAATTTCAACTTCTTTACCTCTGCAATTGTTTTTCTCTTCGTCGATTTTCACGCCTAAGAAAGAAAGTGATTCACATATTTGTTTTCTTACATCAATTCCATTTTCTCCAACACCACCAGCAAATGTAATAGCGTCTACACCATTCATTTGAGCAGCAAATCTACCAATATATCCAATTACTTGATATACAAATGTATCTATTGCAAGTTTTGCTCTTTCGTTTCCTTCTGCCATAGCTTTTTCGATATCTCTATCATCAAAGCTAACTCCTGAAACTCCTAATTTACCTGATTTTTTGTTTAGTATATTATCCATTTGGTCTGGTGTTAAATTTTCTTTGTTCATTAAAAATGTTACTATTGATGGATCAATATCTCCTGATCTAGTTCCCATAGGAATTCCTGCTAAAGGTGTTAATCCCATTGAAGTATCAACTGATTTTCCACCGTCAACAGCGCATAAACTTGCACCTTGTCCCAAGTGACATGTTATAATTTTTAAATCTTCAATTGGTTTATTCATAACTTCAGCTACTCTTTTTGATACAAATCTATGTGATGTTCCATGGAAACCATATTTTCTTATTCCATATTTCTCATAATATTCATAAGGAATAGCATAGATATATGCTTTTTCTGGTAATGTTTGATGGAAAGCTGTATCAAATACTCCAACCATTGGAACATTTGGTAGTACTTTTTTACAAGCTTCAATTCCTGTAATTCCAGCTGGATTATGTAAAGGTGCTAGTGGAATGCATTCTTTCATTGCTTCCATAACAGCATCATCTATTAAAACAGAAGAACTGAATTTTTCTCCACCGTGAACAACTCTGTGTCCAACAGCTCCAATTTCATCTAAACTACTAATTACACCATATTCTGGGTGTGTTAATTGAGCTAACACTAATTTTATTCCTTCTTCATGATTATTTATAGGCTCTTCAATTTTACGTTTTTCACCATTTACAGTATGTGTTAAAAAAGAATCTGGTAATCCAATTTTCTCCAAATATCCTTTTGCCATAACGCTTTCATTTTCCATGTTTATCAATTGATATTTAATTGATGAACTTCCACAGTTTACTACTAAAACTTTCATTTTCAATCCTCCTAAAATTATTATATATTGAACAGATTAACTCTGTAATTCAATCTTTCCATATTATATACCATTTTGAGCTTGAACGCAAGTAATTGCTACAACTCCAACAATATCTTTACTACTACAACCTCTTGATAAGTCATTTACAGGTTTGGCAACACCTTGGCAAAGTGGTCCATAAGCTTCAGCTTTTGCTAGTCTTTGAACTAATTTATATCCTATATTTCCAGCGTTTAAGTCAGGGAATATTAAAGTATTTGCTTTACCTGCTACTGGACTATTAGGTGCTTTTGAAGACGCAACCTCAGGGATTATGGCAGCATCTAATTGTAATTCTCCATCACAAACTAAATTAGGCATTTGTTCTTTTAACAGTTTAGTCGCATTTATTACCTTTTCTGTTAGTTCAGAATGTGCACTTCCATAAGTAGAATATGAAAGCATTGCTACTTTTGATGGTTTTCCAACTAAAGTTTCAAAACTTTTACTTGATGATTTTGCTATTTCTGCTAATTCTTCAGCAGATGGATTTTCTACTAAACCACTATCTCCAAAAACAAATACACCATTTTCTCCATATTCACAGTTTGGAACTACCATTACAAAAAATGCAGAAACAAGTTTTGTACCTGGTGCTGTTTTTAATATTTGAAGTGCTGGCCTTAGAGTGTTAGCTGTTGAATGACAAGCACCTGACACTAATCCGTCAGCATCATTGTTTTTTACCATCATCATTCCAAAATAAATTGGTTCTAATAGTAATTTTTTAGCTTGTTCTAATGTCATCCCTTTAGCTTTTCTTAATTCATATAAACTATTTGCATATTCTTCGAATTTATCAGAAGTTTTAGGATTTATAATTTCTACATCTGATATATCTAAATTGTTTTTGTTTGCATCCTCCTTAATTTGTGTCGTATCGCCAATTAAAATAACTTTTGCAAATCCTTCTTTTATTATTTGCTCAGTTGCTCTTAAAACTCTAATATCTTCTGCTTCTGGAAGTATTATTGTTTTAATATCTTTTTTTGCTTTCTCTTTAATATTTTCAATAAAAGTCAATTTCTTTTCCTCCTTACTCAATACCATATATTATATAAATAAAACCTAGAAGTTTCAAGTAGCAAAAGAAAAAACGTTCAATTTACTTGAACGTTTTTAAAAAAATTATTTTGCGTAATCAATTACTCTTGTTTCTCTTACAACATTAACTTTTATTTGGCCGGGATATTCCATCTCGTCTTCAACTCTTTTTGCTATATCTCTTGCCATCAATTTCATTTGATTGTCGTCAATTTTATCAGGTTTTACTATAATTCTAATTTCTCTACCAGCTTGAATTGCAAAAGATTTTTCAACACCTTCAAAAGAATCTGCAATTCCTTCTAATTGCTCTAATCTCTTAATATATGCTTCTAGAGTTTCTCTTCTTGCACCTGGTCTTGATGCAGAAATTGCATCAGCAGCTTGTACTAAAACTGCTTCAATAGTTTTTGGCTCTACATCACCATGATGAGCTTGTACAGCATTGATAACGTTTTCATTTTCTTTGTATTTTTTCAATACTTCAACACCTAATTCTACGTGTGTTCCTTCCATATCATGATCTAATGCTTTACCAATATCGTGTAATAATCCTGCTCTTCTAGCAAGTTTAGCGTCTAACCCTAATTCTTCAGCCATTATTCTAGCTAAGTTAGAAACTTCAATAGAATGATTTAAAACATTTTGTCCATAACTTGTTCTATATTTTAGTTTTCCGATTAGTTTAACTAAATCTGGGTGTAATCCAATTACACCAGTTTCCATTACAGCACGTTCTCCTTCTTCTTTTATAACATTTGCTACTTCTTCTTTAGCCTTTTCAACCATTTCCTCGATTTTAGCAGGATGGATTCTTCCATCTTCAATTAGTTTTTCAATAGCAATTCTTGCTACCTCTCTTCTTAATGGGTCAAAGCCTGAAATAACAACTGCCTCAGGAGTATCATCAATAATCAAATCAATTCCTGTTAATGTTTCTAAGGCCTTTATGTTTCTACCCTCTCTACCAATAATTCTACCTTTCATATCATCATTTGGAAGAGTTACTATAGATACTGTTGTTTCAGAAGTATGGTCAGCTGCACATTTTTGAATAGCATATCCGATTACTTCTTTTGCATTTTTATCAGCTGATTCTTTAACTTTAGCTTCCATATCTCTTAATAAGTTAGCTTTTTCAACTGTTAATTGTTTGTCAAATTCAGCTAATAAAACTTTTTTTGCTTCTTCTTTAGACATACCTGCAATTCTTTGTAATTCACTCATTTGCTTATTAAATAAATCTTGAACTTCAGCTTTTTTGTTGTCTAGTTCTTGGTATTTTTTGTCTAAATCCTTTTCCTTCTTCTCAACAATGTCTTGTTTTCTTTCTAAGTTTTCTTCTTTTTGAATTAATCTTCTTTCTTGATTTTGAACTTCGCCTCTTCTTTCTCTAATCTCTTGGTCTAAATCTTTTCTAGCATTCATAATTTCTTCTTTAGCCTTAAAGATTTCCTCTTTTTTCTTATTTTCAGCGTCTATGTTTGCCATTTCGATTATTTTTTTTGCTTGAGCTTCTGCACTTTCCATTTTAGATTCAGCAACTTTCTTTCTTATGTACATACCTACGAATGTGAAAATTACTGCTGAGACTAGAAAAACGGCGATTCCAATTAGGATATTATCCATAATCTTACACCTCTTTCTATTAAATTTTCAATGTACTAAATATATATAACTAATTATAAAAATTTTATTAAAATATATTTTCCTACACTATTATTTTATATTGATTATTGTAAACTGTCAAGTAGTTTTGAGGGAAAATATAATTTATTTTGACTGCACAATATCCACTATATCTGCAATATAGTCTCCAATAACTGGAATATTAAGAGTCACAATTTTTTGAAGAATTATTATTAAAATTGCAGTTAATACTGTAAAGCCTATACCTATTCCTATCCCCTTTGAAATTCCTGAAATAAAGTTCCTAACAAACAATTTTCTTTTATTTCCCAACAATTCCATCAAATCAAATATATTGCTTTTTTCCAAAGAATAATTTAATTTTTCTAGGTTATTATTTAATTTTTCTTCTAATTTATCTTTATCCAAAATAAAATCCTCCATCTATATAATGATGAAGGATTTTATCACTTTTTATTCATTATTTTCTTGATTTGTTAAATTTTCTACAGGATTACTACTTTGCACCTTTTGATTTTGTTTTTGTAGTTTTTCTAATTTAGTAATAAGTGCTTGTAGTCTTGTCATATCTTTTCCAGCCATTTCCCAGTTGTTGTTACTATTAGATTGTTTTAAATTGTTATTTGCTTTTATTATAGCTTGTATTAAACCTTCAATGGTTTCGGTATCTTCAACTTCAATATCAACAGCAGATTGAGAAACAAGATTTCTTAGTGCTTCTGTAATATCATTTCCAATAGCTACCTTATTTCCTGATGCAACTATAACTTTCTTTAATATTGGAGTAGAATTTTCTTCATTCATATATTGTTGATAAATTGGTTCTACATATAATAAAGTATTGTTTATAGGAAGAACTACCATATCTCTAATAATTTTAGTTCCTGTTATATTTAAAGTTTCTAATTCTTTAGATATAGTTTCGTCTTGCTCTATTTGTGTATCTAACTGAATTGTACCTAAAACATTACTATCAGAAGGGTATCTGTATAAAGAAAGTTTTGCTTGTCCGTTTTCATAGCTTCCAATTAGATATGATGTTAAATTTTGCTTATTATATGGTGTGTATGGTAAAACTAGTCCTAGTGTGGTATTTTCATTGTCTACAGTTTTTACTATTGTATAATAAGGTTCTATTTCAATTCCTGATTTGTTTAATAGCTTTGTTGTATTACGTGTTGCTATTTCCCAAATATCATCCCCACGATATAATACATCAGTTTGAATATTGTGGTATCTCTTCATTATCTCTGCTTGTATTTTGTATAAATATTCAGGATATATAAATTGTTTGCTAATGTCCTCTGGTATTGTTTCATCTTTATCTACAAATAAATCTTTATACATTTTTTGATATGCCATAATTATTGGATCATTTCTATCTGTAATATAGAATTTAACAGTACCATCATATGCATCTACTAAAACTTTAACAGAATTTCTAATGTAATTTATTTGCTTTTTATTTATAATTCCATCTTCCAAGGTTAATTTTTGAGAATATGGATAACATTCAGATGTAGTATAACCATCTATTACCCACACTAATTTTCCTTCATTTGTAGTTACCAAATATGGATTTTCGTCATATGAAACATATGGCATCAATGTTTTGGCTCTTTTTATAATATTACGATTTATCAATATTTTACTTTCTGAATTTACTTTATTTGAAAATGCTAATTGTAAGTCATTTTCTTTTATTGCTAAAATTAACCTGTCAAAGAAATTTAAAGAAAGCCCTGCTTGTCCATCATATACATTTTCTGCGTTTTCTGCTTTTGTTGAACTTGTAATAGGATAATCAAATTCAACTTTATTGCTATTAGTCACAGCTGTATAATTTGTTTCTAATCCAAAATATATTCGTGGTTGAGATATTTTTACTACTTCATTTGAATTAAAGTCTTTTTGTAAATATTCTATGTTTCCAGTTTTGTCTGTTGATGTTACAGAAGTAATAATTGTTCCATAACCATGAGTATATTCATATGTTTTATGGTTATATGTACTTGATGTATTTGAAATTTCTCTTGGAGCAACATATACTAATGTTTGTTTACCATTTACGTTATATGTAGCTGGATGTACTGAATTATATGTATAATATCCCTTGCTAGTTTGAACTATATTTAAATTTTTCAAAACAATATCTTTATTTATTAATGCTATGTTGTCTATTACATTTTTATTTTGTTGTATAATTTCTGATGTTATTGTTTCATTTCCAGATAAATTAACTTCTTCTATATCAATTCCATAAGCCTGTTTAGTTGCATCTATATTAGCTTTGATATAGTTTTGTTGTTTATCTAATTCATTTGGATTAACAAAAATTGTGTTAAATCCAACTAAAACTATAAGCATTGCTATTAAATATGTTGGAACTATTGCTAAAGAAATTATAGTTTTTTTGGTTAATTTTTTCTTTAAATAGTGTATTCCCATTGCAATAGAAATAATTACTAATACTGATAATATTCTATATCCCCATAATTTAATAGTAACTTCAGAAATTCCAGCTCCCCAAAGTACATATGGCTCCTCACCATTTTGAAGAGTTAAAATCTTTTGAAGTCCAACATTTTGTGTTTCTACAAATATAATCATAGCTATAAATATAGCAGCAAACATTATATTTGTGCATAATTGTTTTAATAATGTTCCTTTACTTAATACTTCTCTGTCTACACCTTCAAAGCATAAATTGAATACTGCAATATAATATAACACAGCATATGCTGTTAAACCAACTATAGCATATACAATGTAATATAACACATATTGTATTAATGGTTGTACAAAGATAAAATATCCTATGTCATATCCTAGTACAACATCTGTAACTCCAAAGTTAGTAGCATTGATGCATAACATAAATTTTTCAAGTACCGTTCCACTTATTACAAAACTAACAATTATAGCACCAATAAATGCAATTGATTTATTAGGCATTTTAGGCATTGTTTTCTTTTCTTTTTCAAAAAATGGTATTAAACCTTTTTTTATTCTTTTGTTTGTAATTCGAATAAGTAAATAAATTACTATAAAATTAACTACAAACGTAATTAAGTAATTAGTTGAATTTTGCCAAAATATGCTTAAGTAGTTCTCTCCTAATTCTAATATTTCTAAATACTCTCCTCTATAATTCACATATGTAACTATTAGCACTAAAGCAAGAAATATTAAGACCACCCATTTTTTAGTTTTGCTAATTTTTTTATGAATGTTTTTATCTTCTGTTGCATTTGTTTTTACTTGTTCTTCCATTTAAACCTCCATTAAATTAAAGCATTTACAAAGTCTGTACTATTAAAAATTTCCATATCGTCAATTTGTTCGCCTACACCAACAAATTTAACTGGCATTTGATTTTCTGCAACTATACCAACTACTACTCCACCTTTAGCTGTTCCATCTAGTTTTGTTAATATTAAGCCATTTATATCAACTGTTTCTTTAAATGCTTTTACTTGTGAAATAGCATTTTGCCCTGTTGTTGCATCAAGAACCATCAAAACTTCTTTTGAACTTTCTGGTAGTTCTTTATCTATTACTTTTTTTATTTTTACAAGCTCGTCCATCAAATATTTTTTGTTGTGTAATCTTCCGGCTGTATCACATATCAAAACATCTGCATCTTTTTGTTTAGTTATTTGAATTGCATCAAAAACAACTGACGCAGGGTCTGTACCTTCTTCTTTTTTTACTATATCGCAACCAGCTCTGTTAGCCCATATTTCTAGTTGTTCTACTGCTGCTGCTCTAAATGTATCTGCTGCGGCAATTACTACCTTTTTACCATCTTGTTTTAAACGATTAGCTATTTTACCTATAGAAGTAGTTTTGCCTACTCCATTTACCCCTACTACTAAAATAACAGATGGATGAGTTGCTAATTTCAAACCATTATCAACTTCATCTAAAATAGCTTTTATTTCTTCTCTTAGTGCATTTCTTACATCTTCTTCATTTTCAATTTTCTCTTTTTTTATTCTATCTCTTAAATTAGAAATAATTTTTGTAGATGTTTGTGCTCCTACATCTGACATTATTAGAGCTTCTTCTAATTCTTCTAAAAGTTCTTCATCAACTTTTCTAAAATTACTAAATACATTATTTATCTTTTCATCAAATGAATTTTTGGTTTTACTCAAACCATTTTTTAATTTATCAAAAAATCCCATAAAATCAACCTCTCTTTTGTTTAAATCCTTTTATATTTTACCATAATATGCAAAAAATGGCAACCTTTTATTGCTTTTCAAGGCTTCATAATATGTTAGTTTCTCTATAAAAAGAGAAGATATAGAAATAATTTTCTATACCTTCTCTTTTTTCATAGGATATTATAGAATAGTGCTATCATCATCAAAATCATAGAGGTATGGAACAATTCCTTTATATTTTGCTGCATAATATGTTTCATTATATTCACTCTCTCCTATAAAATATCCACAACACTCACACTTTTGAGAATCAAAGAATTTGTTGGATTTTACATCATGACCAAATAGCGAACAAATTCGTTCTAAACTACTATGGTTTACACTCAATTTGTTTGTAATCTTCTTAATTTGTTCTTGAATTTCAAGAATTCTTTTAGCGGTTTCTTTAAGTTCAAGATTTTCAGTTTGCTCTGCTGCCTCCTGAATTGCAGTTTGACAACCATTTTTATAAAAATCTTTGGGATTATCGCTATTGCCACAAATCGAACAAATCGTAGTATTATAATATTTTACTCTGGCACCGCCCCAAGAGTAATATCGTGGTACACCATATGGTCTCGCTTCCTTTATCACAATATAGCTATGACTTCCTTTTTGCTCACAGAATGTATGGGCTAACGCAAAACATTCGGTCTCCAAGTTCTTTTTCTCTTCTTCCAATCGTGCATCTTCTTTTTGCAACGCTTTTACGTATTTCTTTCTTGCACATCGAAAGCTTTTTACAGCCTTCTTTTCAACAAGTTGTGCCTTGCACCGCAGTTCCTTTGCTTCTTGTGCCAATTTTAAAGCGCTTTCTAAGTTAAGTGTTGTCATAATGTTCCTCCTAATAATTATTATAGAGAATTCTGTACTTGCTATTCTTATTGTAGTTCGCATAGCTACGAATGATGTAAACTATTATACCACTATTTACATAACTTTGCAATAGCTGTTAATTATGTTACCTTTTTTCATTATTGCTGTTCTATAATATTGTTAATTTCTCTACAAAAAGTATATGAAAAATTTGTTGTTTATAGTATAATTTTGTCATATTCAAATTCGATATATAGTAAATAAAAGGTGATAAAAATGGAAAATTTAAAGTTAGTAGGTAAAAATAAATTTAGCAAAGACTCTAAATTTTTACTAATTTGTGATTTAATGTATTCAACAACCGGAATATTTGTAAATACTTTTCTAGTTGCATATTTTCTAGAAATAACTAATGAGAGTATAGTCCAAGTTTCTATATTTTATATGATTATATATTCTTTACTTTGCTTAGTAAGCTTACTACTTGGAAATTTTGTAAAGAATAATCCTCAACATATGACAAAGCTCTTATCCTTTGGAACATTTTTAAGAGCACTATTTATTCTACTTATTGTAGTACTAAAGGAAAAAATAGCTACATATTTTCCTTTAGTTGCAATTTTATATGCAATTGCTGAAGCTTTTTATTGGACGGCACATGAAATACTTTTAATCAATGTGACAACAAATGAAAATAGAAAAGATTACAATTCCTTGGAAACAATTTTTAGTAGAATAATAGAAATAATCGTTCCTATTATTTTAGGTGCTTCAATAGAGCTATCTTCATTTAGTAAAATAGCAATATATGTTTTCGTAATATCATTGATTCAAATTATAGCATCTTTAAAGATTACAAACGATGTTAAATTCAAAAACGAAAAAATTGAGAAATATAGTATTAGTAACTTTATAAAAAGTTTAGATAAAGAATCTAAAACCAAAATAAAGACATTTGTAAAATCAATGGTTGCTTTTGGTGTTGTTGAAAGCTCAACAGGAACTTTGGTGGTAATAATAACTATTATGACATTTAAAACATCTCTTAATCTCGGAGTATTAACAAGTATATTCTATTTGTGTTCAATGCTGTCATTATACTTATATAAAAAATATTATACTTCAAAAAATTCAAAGTTTGTTTTATACTCCTGTGCCTCATTGATATTAATCAGTGTTATAGGATTAATATTTGATATTAATAAAACTACTCTAATAATATATAACTTTTTATATACTGTTACTATAGTAATTCTAAATGTAATTTATAATACTAAAAAAGGCAATTTAGTAAATGAATGTAATATAGAAAAATGGAAAATAGAATATTTGGCGTTTGTAGAAATATACATAGCAATTGGTAGAGTTTTAGGATACCTTCTAATGCTAATTGCAGGAATATTTAATAACCTAATTATATTTAAAGTTTTACTTGTAGTTGTTGCTATTTTTGCCCCAATATACGCAAAATTAATGTATAAAATCGAGAAAGACAATGCTTAGTTTACATTGTCTTGTTCGGTACTCAGGATGTCTATACCCTAGCAAAGATTCCAAGATTTTTATTTAAATTATTATGATTTTTTTGACATCCAATATAATATTTTTTACTATCTTTTCATCAATTTTATTTAACTTTGGATCTGTATAGCTACTGATTAAGTTTTATAATTTTACAAGTATTTTTGAAATAATTATTCTACGAAATCTTAAACAATAAAAAAACCTCGCCTTTGAAGCGAGGAAGAACAAAGTTAGTTCTTTTTTTGCCAGCAAGCTTAGCCGTATTAAGTAGCCATATAGCCTTTGATAAATCCTTCAATCAGTTTAACTGCTTCTGCATTATCAGCCTCAGCTTTCCCACCACATTTATTCATATGACAGTTTCTGTTCACACTTTCAATGATTCCAGATTTATCATATTCATCTTTGCGAAAATTCAATGTAGGAAGAATAACTTCTTTTTGCAAAACAGTTCCTTTTTCACTCATTTTCTTTCCATCTCTTAAGTCGCTGGTGTGCATCGCCAAATCCATTCCGCAGTGCATTCCTGCAAAGTAGTTAACAAAGTCAACCACAATAGCATCGATTACCTTTTGGTCAAGTTTGGGATTTTTGTATTTCCGAATAAATTCCTGTGCATAATCGGAAAGGGAAAATACTACTTCTCCACTAGTCATGCTGGATTCCTCCTAAAATTTTTTATTTCTTCTTGTTATTCCATATGTAGCCTAAAAGGAGGAGTAACAAAAAGATTATTGGTATGATTATATCATTATTTGCATAATTTTTCAACCTCATTTTTTAATTTTATTCAAACTCACTTATACCAATATTTTAAGTAGTTCGAACGGAAATGCGTTTTGGAGCTGGTAGGCGGAATCGAACCGCCGACCTACAGGTTACGAATCTGTTGCTCTACCAACTGAGCTATACCAGCATATTTTTGTGGAAAAGAGAAATTTCTTTTCCACATTATATTTTAGTTTGAGTGTTTGCCACTTTTTACTTTTTCTTTTTTAGGTTTTATATCTGTATAAGGCTCTATCATATCATCATCTGTTTTAGAATCTTTATAATCTATCTCACTTTTGCTTTTCTTTTTATATATTGAAACGATTATTCCGATTACTACAATTGCTGCTAATATGATAGTTCCACACATTAGATAAAATTGAATATTATTTTGTGGTGAACTTGCTACTTCTGAAGGTATTGTTACTTTTATTTGATATGTTGCTGTTTCTTTGTTATCAGCTGAACTAACTAATATTGTAACATTATTCTCCCCTGCTTCAAAATTTTCATTTCCTATTATTTCAACTTTAGCATCTGTTTTATTAGCTTCTGCTGTGATATTTAAGTCTTTTACAAAGAAATTTAATTTTAAAGTGTATGAATGTATTGAAGGGTCAAATCCTTCCGAGAAGTTTACACCTGCAATTTCTAATTTAGATAGTCCTAATACTGCATTTGTATTGTCTGTGTTAGAATTATCAACTTCATTATTAGCTGGCTCTGTTGTGTTATTAACATCCTCATTGTTTGTTACTTCAGTATTTGTAGTTTGATTCGTTGTTGTATTATCTTTTGGTTCTTCTGCTTTTGGTTTGTCCTCAGCTGGTTTAGTTGCTGTTAACAACGAACTGCTAATATAAGCTGTTTGACCGTTATATGTAACTTTACTCCAACCATTATCTCCTATTCCTGTTCTAGTAACTTTAGTTCCTTTCGCTACTGTTTTTATTATTGCACTAGATGTTGAATAGCTTTTTCTTATATTTACTTCTCCTGTTGTATACATTGTTTGACTAGTGCTTGTAAATTTAGGTTCTTTTTTAGTACTTCCACTATTTGAATTTGAGTTTGAATTCGAATTATTGTTACTAGAACTTGATGTTGATTTAGCTTTTACTGTTATTGTAACAGATTTGTTTATCTTGTCAGGAGTTGTTGCAGAAGCATCTGTAATATCTCCCGAAATAGATACACTATATTTTCCGGCTTTGCTTGTATTTATAGAATATGTCTTTGTTGTTGTTTGATTTTCCGCATCACTATTGAATCCAACTATACTGCCAGAAGCACTTCCAGATACATTTATATTCCATGCTGCCGCATTTACAGTTACTGTGACTTTTACGCTATCTCCAACTGTTGCTGTTGTTTTATTTGCACTTATTGTTGCTGATGCTGCCTCAACTTTTGAAAATAACGATATTGTAACAGTCGCAAATATAATTAAAAATATACTTTTTATTATCTTTTTCATTCTTTTTTCCTCCGTTTAGACCTCTATTTTTATAGAGCCTTTTAAATATTTAACTATACTTAATAAATCTGCTGAATTGATTTCTCCATCTTTGTTTACATCAGCTGATTTCATTTTGCATTCTTGAGTAATCTTAAGTGTTCCTTTTAAATGCTTTACAATAGTTAATAGATCTGCTGAATTAATTTCATTATCTCCATTAACATCTCCTAAAACTACAAGTGTGAATGTTTTTCCGTCTAATGTTAATGTATATCCTGTTCCTACATTTGCTGTATCTTCAATTATAGTATCACCTTTTTTGATAATTGCATCTTTTGCTACAGCTTTTATATTGCTTACTGTAATTTTAGGCTGACAGACAATGTTTGTTCCACTGGTTTTAAATCCATTTCCTTTTATCTCTGAAGTAGTTTCTCCACTTCCATTCCCTATAACCTCAGCCCAATCTTCATTATTTTTTATATCTCTTGTTGCTATATATCCTGTAATTCCACTAGATGTAATTATTTTATCCCATATATAGTTTTTGTTTGTGCTTTTTACATTTCTTTCTGTTCTTGTTACTATAGCTCCTTTGTATAGTGATGCTAGTGCTGATGAACTTGTGCTTGGTGACTTTCTGACAGTTAGTCCATCAGTACAGATTATTCTTAATTGGTCAACTTTAGTAGGGTCATATGCTTCAAAACTATTTGATGTAACATATCCATAAGTTCCATCACTTAATTTAATTCTACACCAGTCATTGTCATCTAAAGATTTGTATTTATCTTTTTCCACAATTGTTACTATTTGCCCTGCTGATAATACTTTGAGAACCGTTGTTTTTGATGTGCCTGGACCGTTTCTAAAATCTGTATATCTAGTAGTAATATACTGTTCATTGCAATTACTTTGTAAATCTATTTGTTTCAAATAAGTTCTTGCAGCATATCCTTTAGTTCCGTCTGCTAATACAACTTTATCCCAGTAATATCCCCCTGTTTTAGAATTGTCTAATTCAATTCTTAAAATTTTAGTTCCTTTGTTTAATGTTGTAACTATATCATAGTTAGTTCCTTTGCCTTTTCTAACTCTCACTTTATTTTCAGTTATCTCAACATCTTGTGTAATAGGTTTTTCTGTTCCTGGTTGTGGACATATTTGCTCAGGCATATTTTTATATACTGGAATTTTAAATTTTATCTTAGACTCTGATGATAATAATCCCATATCTGTATATGTATTACGAATTGTATATCCCTCAGTTCTAGAAGCAGATACATTTGTCATATATTGGTGTGAATAATATCCATCTCCACCATTTATAACGTCAAATTTCTCTAGATATAATGTATCTTGTCCTATTGAAATATATCCTGATGCTAATATTTTAGCTCCACCTTTAATAGATTTCTCTGGATCTGTCCATCCTTGTGATTTAGCATACTTTAAACCGTTTTGTACAATGTTTTTTCCATAAGCACAAATATTAAAGAAATTGTATAAACCTTTGTAGTTTCCGTCACCGCCTGTCCAAGTTCCAGAAATCATTGAGCCTGCATTTCCAGCTCCTTGTTCTTGTCTTATTCTAGAAGCCAAGTGATATGGACTTATATTATATTCTTTTGAAGCTTCCATTATTACATCTACATAAGTTTTGTCTAACGTCTTTTTGTTGCCTTTTGAATCATAATATGTAACTTTACCTTGTGTATAATTACAAGGTTTAAGTATAAGTTCTACTCCTTCTTTTGTTTGATTTTTTTCGTCATATGTCAATTGTTCAAATTGAAATATATAATTTTCATTTAATGAATTCCTTGGATCCATATAATATGCTACTGCTGCTGTTGAAGCACATTTCCAAACATCTTCTACAGTTTTGTTGCAAGCACATTTCCAAGCATCTGCTCTTGTTGATGGTACAACATTTCTACCGTGATATCCTGTAGATTCAGCAATAATTACTTCTGACCAATCCAAACCGGTTTCTAATATTTCAAACTCCCAATTTGGATGAGCTTCTTGTAATTCTTTTAATAGTTTTTCGTATCCGAGGATAATTTGAAAACTTGCTACTATATGTAGCCTTTACCTCGTTATTTATAAATAGTGTAATTAAACTAGATAATGTTAAAATTATTAGAATAATACTTACTATTCTTCGTATATTTAAAATGTTTTTCAATAACATTTTTTCCTCCTAAAAAGTGATAAATTTCTACAAGCTTAGTATATCATTCTTGCTATTCTCCGTCAAGACAAAATAGAAAAAAGGCAACATTTGTCAAATATTTAAAGACAAATAATTTACTTTATTACCAGAAATTATAAAAATAAATCCTATTTATTAGGTATAAATAGGATTTATTTTTATTTACTTATTTCTCTTTTATAGTTTCATTGAATGCTTTTTGAACATCATTTATGTTTAGAGTTGTTTTTGGTTTAAGATATTGAGCATCTCCAACATATTCAGCAGTTTTAATTATTGGATTTATACTTTTTAACATATCTCTATTAAAGTCGTTATCCTCGTTATAAGCTACAATAGTCGCACTATACATTGAGTTTAAGCCTACATAAGCAACTATCATATTAACGCCACTAATATTGCTTTCAAGGATTATATATTCTGTTCCGTCTATAGTTTCTACAACTGCGTTTGAAACACTAGCTCCTTGCACATTTTGCATAATATTAGTACTTAAATAGCTTTTATTTTGTTTTAATTTTTGAAATGATCCTTCAATGATTCTTATTTCTCCCATCCAGGTTTGTTCTTCATCTCCAAGTACAATTCTGTCTTCTTCACTGTCTATTTGGTAGATTAATGTATCTGGAATACTTAGTTTAAATCCTTCAAAATTAACTTTATACGAATTTCTTGTGCCTGTTGTACCTAAACCGGTATCTGTACCTGTAGGTGTGTTTGAGATAACATTAGTTATAGTATTTGTCTCATTTCCGACACTAGGTTGAGCTGGTTTATTTCCTGATAGTGATTTATATATAAAATATCCTACAAAAGTTACTATTGCCAATACTGCAATGATTATAGCTACACCTAAACATATTTTTAAAATATCACTAGAGTTTTTACTTTTGTTTGCGTAGTTTGGTGTTTTGTTATAGTTTGGTATAGAGTTTACTTCTCTTTCATAATTATATACATCTCCTGAAGTATTGATATTTCCTTCTTGTTTCATTACTTTTGTTCCACAATTTGAGCAAAAAACATCATTTTCTTGTAATTCTGCTCCACATTTAATACATTTCATAATTTTTTCTCCTCTCATTTGTTATTATTAACTAAGTTTATATATTTTTTATTACATTTTTCTACCTCCTATTCAATATTTATATTAAAATTTATTAACTTTTTTATAATTTCATTTGAAATTTCTTTACCATTACCTTTAATTATTAAAACTAAATAGTTGTTATTTTCTAAAGCATAGAATATTACTTTTTCATTCACATAATACTTTTGATTTGTTATATTACTTAAATTTGTATATTCTCTTTCATAAATAGTGCAGTGTTTATTGTTTAATGTAACGTCTTTGCCATTATTGAAATCTTTATACTTTCCATAATCTTTTATAATGCTTTTGTCTAGTGTTTCCAATTCACTTTCTATACTAGATGAGATAGTTTTATATTTTAGTTCATATTCGTAAAATTCCTCTATATCATTATAATTTAACCCATAGTTTCGCTCTACATATAAATTAGTTCCTTTATCTATTTCTACATATTCTTCTGGTAACTTAAATGTTATTTCTTCTGTTTTTTTATGAGTATAGTCAGTAAACCTTTTTAAATTTCCTGTTATATATCCATTTTCTTTATTTATTTTTATATTACTTGCAACATTTTCACTTTTATTTATTTTTATCATTTTTACTAACTCTTCTGGTATTTCTATTCCATTTGAAGAGATTTTTACTACTAGTATAGTACTATTGTTTAGTTCAAAAATAATTTCAATATTTTCTTTTAATTTATTATTGGTTAAGTAACTATTCTTATATATGTAACTTAATGGTTTTTCTTCAAATTTATCTATTAACTCATTTTCTTTGTTGTAAGTATTTAAATTATAGTTATTATATACATTTTGGGTATTGTTTTTATCTAAATATTCATATATATTACATTTTAATATATCAGTTTTTAGATCAATACTTGTTTCAACAGGAAGATTTGCAAAAGTATAAATACCACTTTGAGTATTATATTCTATACTTTCAAAATTACTTGGAATAGTATATTGTACTAAATAATTAGATGAAACAATTTCGTCTTCCTTTTTATCGTTTAATAATTTAACGATGTCTTCTTGTTCATTATAGTTGATTTTTTCTGTTTCTAAGTTAATAGTTGTAATAATATCAAATTTGTGTTCCTTTACATTAAAATTATATATAATATTGTTAACACTGTCTAGTACTATGTCAAAGTAGATAGCTGTTGATTCATAGCTGAATAGTACAACTTTATTTTCATATTTATACAAGTAAATTGCCACTTGATTTTCATCAGTTTCAAAAAGAAGTTTATATCCATCTATACTTGCTTTAGTAAATTTACTTTTTTCAGTATTTATTAGTTTATACTTTGGATTTTGTTCTTGAATATTATATAATACTGTATCATATATTTCATCTAATGATTTATATTGTATTTCATTTTCTAATTCATTTATTTTGATGTTTAAATCACTATTACTTTTTTTATGTACTAATTGAACTTCATTTTCACTTTTTTTAGTAATCTTCCAAGTATTGTCATATTTAAATGAATAATTATTTGTATCTACTTCTAATATCTCCTTATTGGTATACTTAAAAATTAAAAATATACTAATTACTATGATAAGGAGAATTGCCATTATTGTTATTGTATTTTTTTTCAAAATATTTTTCATAATCTCACCATGACTATTATTAGATAGTCAAATTCCTTCATAACTACGATTCGAAATTTATTACTTTCATATATAATTTTAGAATTTGATATAATTTTTTCTGTATATCCTTTGTTTTTTAAGTTTTCTCTATATGTTGAAGCAAATTGCATAGTGTCAACATAATTTGAAATATCATTTTTATATCTTAAACTGATAATTCCATCTTTATATATTGCTTTTACAAGTTTTAAGTCTATGTTTTCTTCTGCATTTTCTACTTTTAAATATTCATTCCATTTATCGTTAGGAACATTATTTATATTTTTTTCTTCATTATATTTTATATAATAGTTCTCTTTTGCTTTTTCAAATGATATGTATTTAATATCATTAAAATTTTCAGATGAGAACTTATCATAATATTTCTCTAATATTTCAGCATCTGTAGCAAACGCTGTACTTGCATTAAGTATTTTAGAGTTTACCATTCCAATTACATTTCCTTGATTATTAAAAATTGGACTTCCTTGTGTTTCCTCTGTTTCTACTAAAGTCATTTGAATGTCATTATTATCTTTTGATATTATAATACCTTTTGAAGCTGTTAGTCCAATTCCAAAGTTACTGTTTAAAGTAATTACTGCTTCTTCAATATTATATTTAGCGCTTTTCTCAATTTCAACATTATTTTGACTTTTATTTTTTACTTTCAAAATAGCTATATCATTTTCTTCATCTGCAGTCACAATGCCATCTAAAGTATAAACATTTCCAGAAAAGTCACTAATAATTATTTTTTGAGCTTTGCTCAAAGATTTTTCAATGTAATTGTAAGTAGTAGCTATTAATCCTTCATTTATAAAAAAACCATTTGCTGATGTGACTGTTCCCATATTATATACAGAATTCAAGAATACAATATTTTGCTTATTCTTGTTATAAATTTTTGTTAAAGTATTCTCTTTAATAGCATCTGCCTTACTAAAATCATATATATCTTTTAATTTTGAATTATAATCATCATTTATAGTTAATTCTCCTACTTTTTCATTACTTTTATCTGAATAACTTATTATGTCATCATTGGTTTCACCATATAAGTATAATAGCTTATATTCATCATTTAACTTTTTAAAGTAATAAAATATTTTCAGATCAGTTTTAGTTTCGATGTATTTCATAGGATTATCTACATCTTGCTTTTTTATAGTGACATTTGGTAATGAAATTGTACTTATTGCAATATCATTATTAACTATGGATACTCTTATATTCTCATATGAGTTATATTTGATTCCAAGCTCTCCTAACATTAAAAACATTCCCGGAACTGAAACTCCTGATAACAAATCATCTTGATATTCTTGACTGGTTATATCTATCCCAAGGTGAGAGTTAGGGTCCTTAGGTATTTTGGGATTATATCTTAAATTCAAATAATCATTATGTCTTTTATAATAGTCTTCACTATTTTCAAATGTTACACTTGCATCGCCTAATAGTAGATATGTAGTTTTTTTAGTTAATTCTGTTATTGTTTGTTTTAATTCGTAATTTTCATTATTACCACTTATAAACTCGTAATTACCATCAAGGTCAGAAAATATATCTTTTCTCTTATTTTCAAACGAAAGTGTCTCATTGTTGATTAAGATTTTTTGTGTTACTGCAATTGAAACTGTTCCCGTTATTCCTAAAAGCAACAAAGTTATTATAACTTTAATTATTTTCTTATTCACTTTCCTTTTCCTATCCTTCTATATATTTTTTTAGAACTTCAACTATGTATTTGCTGACTGTATTTGCCTTTTCCTTATTCAGATAAACATCATGGAAAGCCTCAGCTATAGTCTCGTCATATATGTAGTCTCCAGAGCCATTCTTTGCTAAAGCATACCCGGATATTTTTCCTCTCCATTCATCAAAATTAATATTTCCATTGTCTCTTACGTAATTTTGATGTGCTTCTTCTAACATCTGTTTTGAAAAAGTACCATATCCAAAATTTCTAATAATATCATAATAGTTGTCTAATTCTTGTTCTTCTATTACTCTTATAGAAGATGTAGAATAATGATTTAATAAAGCTATGAATGATAAATAATGTCCTAATTCATGTGCAACTGGAGAATATTGCGTAGCATTTGGAGGAAAATGACCTGATTTAGAACTTGCTTCTATTGTTTGTTTAATTCTTTCTGGGTTTAAGAAATATTTTGCATTTAGTTCTACCTGCGTCTTTATTACCCATGGTCTAGTAGTATTTGTATTTGATGTTCCAAACACAAATACAGGTCTAAATAGTGCTATAATGTCAGATTCTGACATATCTAAATTAGTAAGTGTCAGATTGGTTAAATACCCTCTTGCACCAGGATAATTTGTGTATATGTTTTCTAGCACTTTTTCTAGTTCTTTTGCAAACTCAACATTCATTTCTTTTAAATTAACTGCTGTAATTGAATATTTTTGAATCATTCTATTTTCAATTTGCATTATTTCATTCGGATAATCCGATTGTTTTTGCTTCATTGAATCTTCAACAATCAATTTATTTGCATCATCTATATTGTTTATAGAAATTCCATAATATACATTATCAGTAATAATTGCAGTTTTGTACTTTCCCTTTGTTTTATTTGTTACTTCTTGAGTTGTTGGCGTTTTTTCAGTATTACCTTCTGGAACTTCATTACCGAAGTAATACTTATCTTGGTCTCTAAATATCATTATACATACTATTATCAGCATTAACATTACTACTGCTAATATAGCACTTAACTTAGTAATATTTTTTTTATTGTTTTTGTATGAAATTTCATTTTGAATATTATTTATCAATAAATTGCCACATTTATTGCAAACCTTTTGGCTTGGCATAACTTTGTTTCCACATTTATTACAAAACATTTCTTCTCCTAATAATTATTTTTTCTATATTGAATATATGAAAATGTTCCTACTCCTACAAGAGCAATTCCTAATGAAATGCATATTAAAACATTTAGTCCTGTTTGAGGTAACATTCCATCAGCAGTTGTAGGATCTTTTCCTGAGTCATCTAAATTTACCCATTTGAAGTCTGAAGAACCATAGAAAAATAAGTTCCACAAATCTGAGTCAACTCTAGCTTGTGCCAAAGTAACTGCTTCATTTGAAATATATTTTCCGTTTTCATCATCTGTTTTTACATATAAGAAATAATATGCATCATTTTGTAATCCTTTTAAGTTAATTATACTGTTTTTATTGTCAGCTCCAGCAATATAAGAAATTGCATGACTATTATTTAATTCTGCATTAACTAAATTGTTATAAATCCCATCGCTTGTCTTTGCAAATGAAATTAAATCTGCAAATCCTGAAGAATCTTTGTTTTTTATTTTATTTAAAATAGACATATTAGTAATTTTGCCTACTTTTATTTGGAATTTTCTATTGTTACTTGCTGCATGAGTAAAACATGTTACTAATTGAGTAGAGTCGCTTGATATAAATGTAAGGTTAAAAGCATCATTATATTTAGGCTCTGAGTATCTTACTAATTTTTTTCCATATACAACTATATTTTCGCTTTGACTATTACGTTTTTCAACTATTGTTACATATAAATCTTGATTTAATTCAACATATTTAGCTACCTTTTCAGTATCATTTGTATTGAATACTTTGTTGTTTGCATCATAAGTTAAGAAAATTCTTTCATCACTACTAGATGTTACATTAGGCTTATTACTATTTGATGTAATAAAAATGTAGTATTCACTTTCACTATTTGGTGTTACATTTGATATCTGTATTGAAGCTTTAGAAATTCCATCTTTTTTTAATTCAATCTTAGCATTTGTAAAATCTGTCCATTCACCACTAGTTTCCCCTTGCTCTTCTCTAATAACAGATGAATATACTTCCATATCATAATACGTATTTGTTCCATTTGTTATTTTTACCCATAAAACAAAATGAATAGTTCCAGAATAGTCAGTAAAATCCAAATTTACATTGTTTGAAGAATCTGTTGCTTTCCATGAATTTGTATAATCTGGTATTAACGCTATTAGTTCGCTTTGTAAGTTAGTTATTTTAGAATTAGCTGTATTATAGAATTGTTCATAATCTTGATACGCTGTTGTATATTTGTTATATGCTTCTGTTATCTCTTCCTCAGTAGCTGTTCCACTATTTTTTAATGTTTCATAAGCTTCTTTTGATGAACTTACATTTTTTTCTTTTTCTTTTAAGGTATTAGTATTAGTTTCTATACAATTAGATAATTCCTTTTGTTTACTTTCTATGGCTTGTAATTTACTTTGTGTAATATCTATTTTTTGATATGAAACGCTATATCCACTAGTGCTAGTTGATAATTCAATTTTTCCTGTACCTTTTCTGTTTTGTACTCTAATTTCACTAGGCAATGTAATATAATTTTTTGGGTCTAATTCTCCACTATAAGCTGTTACCCTCACAAAACTTAATGTTATTAAAAATGTTATAATTGTTAAAATACTTCCTATTATTAATTTGTTTTTCATTTTTTCCTCCTATTTTCTAAATAAAATAAATTTCTACCAATTCTTCCCGTTTGAATCATAATCATAGTTGTAATATCTAAATTGTTCTTCTACATTTCTTTGTTCTTTTGTTGCTTCTTCTTTTATATCTCGTATTTTGGTTTCGATATCTTCAATTTTATCATTAGTTTTGTTATCATCTTTTTCATCGGGGTCTTTGCCGTCTGTTTGATTATTTTGCAGTTTCTTAAGTCTATTTATTTCTTTTTGAATGTCTTTTTTTAGCTGTTGTGCATTTTGATTATGACCATTATTATCATTCTTATTTGCGCATCCTTCTTCTGTCAGAACATTTATTGCCGACTCATATGTATCTATTGCATTTTTTATACTTTCTTGTTTACTTTCATCTAATTTAACTGTCTTGCATAATGCTAATGCATAGTTTATTCTAATATTACACTTTTTATATTTAGGCACTATATAGCTTAAAGCTTTTTGATATTCTTTTATTGCACCTTCATATTCGCCATTTTGATAAAGTATGTTTCCATAATTATAATTTGAGACATAGCTTTGTGGAAAATTAAAATAAGTTAATGCTTTAGCTTTACTAACTAGATATTTTCCCTCTTCATATTTGGTTATTAAAATATTATTATTTATCGTATTATACAGTAATTTTAATGTCATTAATATCAAAAAAATATATATTACAATTAATATTTTTCTTTTCATTATAATCTCCTCTTTTGAAGTATAAAATTCATTATCAACAAAATTGCTAATGGTATTGCAAAATAGTAATATATATCTTGATAAGAACTTGATTTTTCTTCATTAGTCTGAGAAACTGAGATTTGTTGTTTTATATCTTTTAATTTATAATCGATGTTTGATGTTTTACTCATCTGTATATAATCAAGTCCTAGATCTGTTGCAATTTGTTTTAGATTTTTTTCATCTAGTTTTGAGATTGCGGTTACATAATAATTATTATCGTCATAATAATGTAAATAATAATATTCACTACTTGTATCTTCATCATTAAGACTATTTATCATTTTTCCACCTTCTGTTGTTCCATATCCTAGAACTGCACCATCTGATATATACTGTTTTATATTTGAAAAGGAACTCAAATTTTCATTTTCTTTTGTAATTTCCCCATCAGTTACAAAAAATACTACAACTTTTTTCTTTTCTTCTTGTCTTTCACTTTCATCCTTTAATACTTTTTCTAATGTTTCTTTTACCAAATTCATAGAAGTTCCTTTTGCGCTAAAATCATTTATAGTATTTATAGACTTTAACTCTGCTTGTACCATATCTGAGTCTGTGGTGAAAGGAATAACTCTTTTAGCTTCATTATCAAACGTAATAATTGAAAACTTACATCCTGACAGCTCATCCACTATATTACAGCAATCATTTATAACACCTTCTAGCCTTTCATTGTTTCCATTATAATCTAGTGCTCTCATGCTTACGCTTGTATCTATGACAAACAAAACAGATAAGTCTGAATTCATAATTGGTAATTCACCATTTGGAAGCATAAATCTCAAATTTATAATAAATAACAAAATAACTATTATCAATTTAGTAATAATATTTATAATATATTTTTTGTCATTCTTGTAAATTTTATGTTGTTTCTTTCCTAATTTTTCTCTCAGCTGTCTACCGTATATTATATATATAATTAAAAATATGCAAATAATCGTCATAAGCCAAATTGGAATTATTGGATTTACTATCATAATTTAAGCCTTTTCTCTATAATAATTAAAGTTGTAAATAATATTGTTATAGTTATAAAACTAACCTGTGGATGATCTGTTATATATGTTTTTGGGCTTGTCTTTAATAATGATGTTTTTGTTTCTTTTATTTCCTTAACTATGTTTGAAGTCATTTGTTCCAGATTTCCTGTATAAAATTTTCCTCCTGCTTGGTTTTCTATTGCCTTTTTATATGAAGCAATCTTTTCTTCTGAGGTATATCGGTTCATTTCAACTGTCGGGCAATAAGCATATACATTTACATTATATTGTTTGCAGAGGCTACAGGCTTCTTCAAGTGAAACTGTTTCTGTTCCATCCACATCATTGTCTGTTACAAAAATAATTATTCTAGTTCTTTCTTTATCTTTTTTTAAATTTGGAAATGAAAACAAGGTTCCGTGCTAGTCCATCTCCAACAAGTGAACTTCCTCTCTTATCACTATCTGTAACTGTTCCGCCATACCAAAAAGTTAAGGTTTCTGTGTCTTTGGTTTCAGGATCATAATTATATGGAATTTCACCGTTATTTTTCACTACTAAATCAAGTTGTTTTTCTATTGTATCTAGGCACTCATTTACATAGTCATAATCTTCTGTTAATGGGCAATAAACAACAGGTGCAGTATTATATAAAACTATTCCTATTCTATCTCCTTTAATATTAGGTATTATGGATCTAAATTTTTTTACTAGTTCCAAATTAACTTCACATTGAGATGTTGATATATCCATTCCTATAATAATATCTCTATTATACTTATTGTCATTTCTATTTTGAATTGTTATTGGTCTTGCAACAAGAACTCCAACAGTTATTATACATACAACACTTAGAATTTTAACTAAGTTAGATAAAATTTTGTATTTTCTTATTTTGCTTTTATAATAATCTGTCTCCTTTATATACTGTGTATTTGCAACCTTTTTTCCTCTAATATATTTCTTATCATTATTAAAGTTTTTGAAATATATAAATATTGATAATGCTAAACAGATTAATATTACAATTGGATACATTAGTTCCATTCGTTTATAACTCTCCTTGCTTTGTTTATAGAACTATCAAAGTCCCCTATTGATTTACTTGAAAATTCCGGCTCATAATATTCTTTAATCAATTCATATAAGTCAGGAATATTAAGCTTTTTAATTTCTGCTAACGAATAATTTTGAGTTGTAATATCTGTAATTTCAAAAACAAATAACCTAATTGCTTCACTAATCAATTGATATGCTTTTCTTAAATCAATCATTTGGTTTTCATATTTGTATTTAATAGTGTCTAATTGATTTAAATACTTGTTTTTTATTACAGGTACATTTTTTATATTTCTTTCTGGGATTTCTGTTATTTTATTTTTTTCTAGCTTAACTTTTTTCTGTTTTACTTTAAAATATATTAAGTAGCAGGTTATCAACATAACTAAACAAATTGCTATTATTAATGGAATTACCGAATAAGAAAAGGGTTGTTGCAAATTAATAGATGTTTGCATTTTTTCGCCTTTCTAACAATTTAAACACATCAGTTGCTATGTCTTTTTGGCTGTTTATTGTTGTTGTAACTATTTTATATTTTTTAAATCTTTCTTTTGTTTTTTCATATATTTTAGTTTTTATTTCTAGTTCTAAGTTTTCTAATTTTTCATCTTCTAAAATATAATCTGGAATATATGTGTTGCAGTCCATATCAAATGCATTATTTCCTGTCATTAGTGCATCAGATATATTTACAAACATAACATCATGTAAATATGACAAACTTCTTAAGGTTCCCTCCGATATGTTGTTCAGTCCATCAATGTCGGTTATAATAAAAATAATCATTCGTCTTTTTATAAATTTTAACACATATTTTATTAATTCTTCTAAATTACCTTGAGCCTCTATTTCTTTTTCATAAGAAGTTAAGATGTTTTCTATATTATAAATTCCAGTTTTAAATGGAAATAATTTTATATTGTTTTTTCCTTTATAGATAGCACTAATTGAATCACCATGTTTATTAACTAAATATGCAATAGTCCCTGTAGTCATTAGGGCAACTTCTTTTTTCGAGTCCATTTTTTTGGTGTCTGCTAACATTTTTTTACCTGAATCCAATATAAATAATACATTATGCTTCTTTTCTGCTATATATTGTTTTATTAAAACTTTATTAGACCTTGCTGTTGCTCTCCAATCTATATCTTTTACATTGTCACCTATTACATATTCCCTTAAATCTTCAAAATTCATACTTTTACCTTTATATATTGAGTTATATGTTCCATCCAGAATATTTGAAGTTTTTTTATTTGTATAAACTGAGAGATTAGCTTTAATTTTAGTAATATATTTCATGTTCATAAGATAATTTTTCTCCTAAAATTAATCTATGGTACTTTTATTGAAGCAATTATTGCTTGTATTATAGTTTCTACATGTACTTCATCTGCAACTGCTTCGAAGTTTAATGAAATTCTATGTCTAAGTATCCCATAACTTAATGATTTTATATCATCAGGGGTAACATATGTCCTTCCATTTATTAGTGCTAATGCCTTACTCGCTTCCATAAGTGCTATTGTTGCCCTTGTACTAGCTCCACTAGTCACATATTTAGAAAGTTCCGTTCCTAGCACTTTTGCCGTATTTCTTGTTGCATATACAATGCTTACAATATATTTTTTTATTGCTTCATCTATGTACACTTTTTTGCTCAATTCTTGTAAATATTTTATATCTTTTATGTTTACTACTTTTTCTTTTTTATCGAACACACTATTTTCAATTCTATTTAATATTTCAAGTTCTTCAACAGGAGTAGGATAATTTAAAGTTTCCTTTATTATAAATCTATCTTGTTGTGCTTCTGAAAGTAAATAAGTTCCCTCTTGTTCTATAGGGTTCTGTGTTGCTATTACTATAAATACTTCTGGTAATTTATAATTTTCTCCGCCTATAGTTACCTGTCGTTCTTGCATTGCTTCTAACATAGCACTTTGTGTCTTCGAACTTGATCTGTTTATTTCATCTAGCAAAACAAAATTAGCACATACTGGTCCAATCTTTGTTTCAAACTCTGCTGTTTTATTATTATAAGTTTGAGTACCAATAATATCGCTTGGCAATAAATCTGGAGTACATTGTATTCTAGAAAATTTTCCTCCACAACTTTCAGTTAATACTTTTGCTGCAGTCGTCTTTGCCAGTCCAGGTACAGATTCTACTAGTATGTGCCCATTAGAAATTAATGAGACTAATAATGAAATTTGTAAATTTTTTTGTCCTACTATTCTTGAATTATAGTAACTTGAAATTGCTTTTATTATTGAACTACTTCTTTGTAATTCTTCTATTGATATATTGTCCTTTTCCATGTTTTCTCCTTCATTAGTATCCTAAATTCTATATTTTTTAACATAAGTAAATTCATTATTATTTTTTCTTTTTATCTACTTATTGTATATCATTAATAAATATAAAAGTCAACTAATATTTGTCATTTTTTCACATATTTTGATATAGAAAAAAGGCAACATTTGTCAAATGCTGCCTTTAATATGTTGTTATCTGTTGCCTCCGCAATTACAAAATAGTAATAAAAATATTATTATAAAGAATAAAATACTACTATCACCACATCCGCAACCTCCAAATAAGTTACCTAAGCAACCACAACCATTATTACGGCCACATCCACAATCTCTAGATTCTTCTGGCATACTGTTTTCCTCCTTTTTACTTTTCTATATAATATTAGTATGCAAAAGACAAAAATTGTGTTACAATTAATAAGGTTAAATTATTTGGAGGTTAATATTTATATGACAAAAGTAGAACTCTTGGCTCCTGTTGGAGACTGGAATTGTTTAAAAGCAGCTGTGCAAAACGGTGCAGACGCAGTATATTTTGGCGTAGAACAGTTTAATGCTAGAATGTACGCAGCTAATTTTAATATTGAAGATATGAAACAAGTTATAGATTATTGTAAATTAAGGAATGTAAAAACAAACTTGACTTTAAATACTCTTCTTGAGAATTGTGAATTTGATAATGCTGTTGATTTAGCTAAAGAAGCTTATAAAGCAGGAGTTGATGCAATAATTGTTCAAGATTTAGGCTTGGCAAAATATTTAATTGATAATATTCCTGGATTGCCTATACATGCTAGTACTCAAATGACAGTACACAACTTGCAAGGAGTATTGAAACTTGAAAAACTTGGTTTTGACAGAGTAGTTCTTTCAAGAGAACTTTCTTGTGACGAAATCGAGTACATTTGTAAAAACTGCAAAGTTGAAATTGAAACTTTCATTCATGGTGCATTATGTATTTGTTATTCAGGTCAATGTTTATTTTCAAGTGTTGTTGGTGGTCGTTCCGGAAACCGTGGTAAGTGTGCTGGTCCTTGTAGGTTACCTTATGAACTAATTAGTGAAAATGCTGAAACTCATGAATGTAAATCAATTGATAAAGGCTATTTGTTAAGCACTAAGGATTTATGTGGTATTGCCTATCTCCCACGTTTAATACAAGCTGGTGTTAAATGTTTTAAAATTGAAGGTCGTATGAAAAGTCCTGAATATGTTGCCACCGTTACCAGAATTTACAGAAAATATATTGATATGGTATTAAATAATGATGACTTTATTATTGATGAAAAAGATATAAATGACTTAATGCAAGTATTTAATAGGGGCGGATTTTCAGATGGACATTTAGATTCTAAGCATAATAGAAACTTAATATTTCCTGAAAAACCAAGTAATATGGGAATTTATTTAGGAACTATAAAAAAATATAATTCCAACAAAGGTCATATCACCCTACAACTAGAAGAAGACTTAGAACTTGGAGACTCTATCTCTGTTTCTAATGAAGCTTCTAAATACTTAGTATCAGAGCTTATGATTAAGAATGCAAATCAAAAGAAGGTTTCAGCTAATACTGAGGTTACAATTGGACGTATGAAAGGCAATATCAAAGTTGGAGATATAATAAAGGCTAAAGTTATCAAATTAAAAAACGAAGACAACTATGTAGTTTTATCAAGACTTGAATTTGAAAAAGACGAAGCTTTAGGATACTTAGAAAAAGTATATGAAAACAACGAAGAGTTAACAATCAAAGTAACTGCAGCAAAAGAAAAAGGATTAGTTGCATACTACAATGGTGTAAGAATATTCATACCATCTTCACAAATTGATATTAAATATGTTGAAGATAAAGAAAG
>OIYS01000154.1_pt1 | contig 51236 bp, 42 predicted proteins | sample 1588271 | NCBI WGS metagenome assembly OIYS01 (sample SAMN03283286) | human gut metagenome | biome: human-associated habitat; material: feces | host: Homo sapiens | place: Peru | collected 2012 | reverse complement strand
GGTTCAACTATGTTTATAAAATATAGACAAAAGCAGGCTCAGGTTAATTAGAATTTAACTATGTAAATATTTTGTTAAATATTCAATTTATTATTTTCAATTTATTAATTTAGTGCTACAATTAATTTGTACTTATAAAGAGTGGTGGAGGGACTAGCCCTGTGAAGCCACACCAACCTATTAATTTAGGTGGTAATGCTAGATCTATAAGGTAACTTTATTTTGCTCAAGATATTGTTATCTTGGGCTTTTTTGTTGGGAGGTATGAAAAATGAAGTTATATAGTAATGAAATAGTTTTTAGGGGACATCCAGATAAGGTTTGTGATCAAATAAGTGATGCAATTTTGGATAGTTGTTTAAAGGAAGATAAAAACTCTAGATGTGGTATTGAGGTAATGGGTGGAAAAGGTAAAGTCTTTGTTAGTGGAGAAGTCACTTCTAATGCTAAAATTGATGTTGAAAAAATTGTTAAAAGGGTTTTAAAAGATGTTGGTTATAGCAATGATTATGAAGTTGTTGATAATCTAGGAAAGCAAAGTGAAGATATAGCACTTGGTACTAATGAAAGAGTTTTGGGTGCAGGTGATAATGGTATGATGTTTGGTTATGCTTGCAAAGATACTAAAGAATTATTACCTAAAGCAATGGTTATTTTACAAAAACTTAGCAGATCTTATGATGAGCTTAGAAGTAAAGATTCTCGTTTTTTAGCAGATGGTAAGGCTCAAATAACTGGTATTTATGATGATGATAATAAACTTGTAAAGATTAAAGATTTTACTATTTGTTATCAAAATACTGAGGTTGATAGAGAAGAGACTGACAATATATTAATCAATATATGTAAGGATATTTGTAGGGATTATGATATTGAGATTGAAAAGTTTTTAATAAATCCAACTGGACGTTTCTTTATAGGTGGTTTTGATGGAGACTGTGGTCTTACTGGTAGAAAGATTGTAGTTGATAGTTATCAATCTTTTGCTAATGTTGGAGGTGGAGCTTTTTCTGGAAAAGATCCATCAAAGGTTGATAGATCAGGTGCTTATAAGGCTCGTGAAATAGCTAAAAAAATTCTATCTTCTTCTGATAAATATGATTGGTGTCTTGTTCAACTTTCTTATGCAATTGGAATAGAAGAGCCTCTTGCAATATACATAAAAACTAATTTGGGAGATATGGATGTTGATAGTAGTTTATATGAAGAGTGTAAGCCAAGAAATATAATTAAAGATTTAGATTTAAGAAATATTTGCTACGAAGATAAGGCTAAGTTTGGACATTTTTGTGATTAGAGTATGTTTTTACATATTCTTTTGTTATTTTTCTAGCTAATTTTGTGAAAATGTAATAATATATTGATATATATATTTATAAGGGGATTTTATATGGCATATATTGAATTTAATAATATTAGAAAAATATATAAGACTGGTGAAGTGGAAATTGCAGCTTTAAATAAGGCTAGTTTTTCTGTTGAAAAAGGTGAATTAGTTTGTATTTTAGGACCAAGTGGTGCTGGGAAAACGACAGCTTTAAATATTTTAGGTGGTATGGATAGTGCAACTAGTGGAAAACTTATAGTTGATGGTCTTAACATTACTGAACTTAAGGGAAAAGATTTAATTAAATATAGAAGAAGTGATATTGGTTTTGTATTTCAATTTTATAATTTAGTTCAAAACTTAACAGCTTTAGAAAATGTAGAGCTTGCTGTTCAACTTTGTAAGGATTATTTGGATCCCAAAAAGATTTTAAAAAGAGTTGGTCTTGATAAAAGAATGAATAATTTTCCTTCACAACTTTCTGGTGGAGAACAGCAACGTGTTGCGATTGCCAGAGCGATTGCTAAAAACCCTAAGCTTTTATTGTGCGATGAGCCTACAGGGGCACTTGACTATAAAACAGGTAAACAAATACTTAAATTATTAGAAGAAGTGTGTAGAAAAGAAAAGATGACAGTTATAATTATTACTCATAATAGTGCTATTGCACCAATGGCTGATAAGGTTATTAAGTTTAAAAATGGAGCAGTTTTAGATGTTGAAATTAATAAGAAGCCTAAGCCAATTGAAGAAATAGAGTGGTAATTTATGAAAAAGAATAGAATATTTACAAATAGTTTAAGAGTAATAAAACTGTCTTTTCCAAGATTTTTATCATTAACTGTAATTAGTATGTTAGGAGTTTTTTGCTTTGCTGGACTTGGAGCAACAGCTCCAGATATGATTAAAACGCTTGATAATTATTTAGATAGTGCTAATACATATGATATTAAGATATTATCTACTATGGGTCTTACTGATAATGATATTAGTGTTTTAAAAAAGATTAAGGGTATTAATCAAATAGAAGGTGGATACTCAAAAGATGTATTAATTACTGAAGATGATAGTGAATATGTTATTAATGTATCTTCTCTTCCTACTAATATTAATAAATTAAAATTAATAAAGGGTAAATTACCAACTAAAGATAATGAAATTGTAGTAGAAGAAGTTATGTTATCAAGATGTAATCTAAAAATTGGTGATACTATATTACTTTCAGATGAAGCTTTTATTAATAAGAAAGTTAAAATAGTTGGTACTGTTGATAGTAGTTTATATTTTAATGCTACTGTTTCTTCATCTATTAGAGGGAATACTTCTATTGGTACTGGTACAATTAACTATTATACTTTTTGTCTTGCTAGTAATTTTGAACAGAATTACTATACAAATATTTATATTACTGTAACAGATGCTTTGAAGTTAGAAACTTCAAAAGATGATTATAATGATTTGATGGCTCAAGTTACTAAAAGAATTGAGAATATTAGCAGTAATCAGGAAAAAAATAGACGTGATCAAATATATAATGAAGCACTTGATAAAATTACTAAAGAAGAGGATGATGGAAATAAAAAGTTTGATGAGGCAGCTATTACATTAGATTCTTCAAAGAAAGAGCTTGATAAAGCAAAGAATGATTTAGATAAATATGGAAAAAAATTATATAGTACTAAGACTATGCTTAATCAGGCCAAAGCTTCTATTAATGATGCCTGGAGCAAATATAGTTCTTCTTTAAGTGAAAATAATATTAATGATTCTGAGATAGATAAAAATATAGAATACTTAGAGAATGAAATTTCTAAACTTAATAAATTAATAGAAAGTGGTACTTCAACTGCTGATTTAAAGGAACAGTTAAATATTTTAAATACTAAGCTTGTCCTATTAAGACAACTTAAGTCTATTAAGTCTGAAATACTAAATAATGAAGCTCAATATAATTCTAATCTTAATCAATATAATGCATCATATAATTCCTATCTTAGTAGTTTAAATCTTTATAATTCTAATTATAATAAATACTTAGAATCCTTAAATATTTACAATAATGAAAGAGCTGAATTTAATAAAAAGATTAGCGAAGCAAAAGAAGAACTTAATAAGATAGATATGCCTAATTGGTATATTTATGATAGAACTGATTATACTACTTATGCTGAATATATTGATGATACTAATAGTATTAAAAATTTATCAGGAATATTTCCAATAGTCTTTTTTGCAGTTAGTATTTTAGTTAGTTTAATTTCTATGAATAGAATGGTTGAAGATGATAGAGGAGAAATTGGTACTTTGAAATCTTTAGGTTTTTCTAATAAAGATATAATGATTAAGTATTTATTGTTCTCATTTTTAGCTATGATAATTGGGGTAGTATTTGGTAGCTTACTGGGAGTAGTTATTATTCCATCACTAATATTTAAAATTTATAAAATATTATTTGATATTCCTAATTTTTATTTAGGATTAAATTTAAATATAACAATAATTGGTTTCTTAATTTCATTTATTTGTGTATGTGGAGCAACTGTTTATACAGTTTCTAAGGTATTAAAAGAGAAGCCTTCAGAACTTATGAGACCTAAGGCACCTAAAAGTGGAAAAAGAGTTTTCTTAGAAAAAATATCATTTATTTGGGATAATATTAGTTTTTCAAATAAAGTAACTATTCGTAATCTATTTAGATATAAAAAACGTGTTATAGTAACTATTGTTGGTATAGCTGGTTGCTGTGGACTGATGCTTTGTGGATTTGGTATAAAAGACTCTATTATGGATATAGCTGGTAGACAGTATGGAGAGATTTTTAAATTTGATGCTATGACTTATGTTAATAATATTCCAACTGATACTAAAGTTTTTAATGATCCTATGATTACTAGTACTGTATATACTAATAATTTAAAAGCTACTGTTTCAGATACTAGTGTTAATTTATTTATTTTTAATAATAATGATGAATTGGATAAAGTTGTTAATTTATTTAATTATAAAACTAAAAAGAAGATAAAACCGGTTAAGGGGAAAGTAATAATTACGGAAAAGCTTGCTTCTTTAAAGAAATTAAAAGTGGGAGATAAAATTAATATTGTTGATGTTAATAATAAAAAATATCAATATGAAGTATCTGATATTACGGCTAATTATTTTGAGCATTTTATCTATATAGATAGAAGTACATATGAGGAATCCGGAGGAGTATTTGATGCTAATGTAGTTTATCTAAATACTAAAAAATTAAGTAATAAAGATAAAGATGTCCTTAGTGAAAAGTTGCTTAAAAATGATGATGTTCTTAGTGTTAATTATGTTTCTTCTTTAGTAGAAGTTATCACTAATATGTTAAATTCATTAGATGAGGTTGTATTCATATTAATTGTTTTAGCAGCTTCTTTATCTTTTGTTGTTTTATATAATTTATCAAATATAAATATAATGGAGAGAAAAAGAGAGATAGCAACTTTAAAAGTATTAGGTTTTTATAATAGGGAAGTTGATAATTATATAACTAAAGAAAATATTATTTTAACTATTATTGGTATTTTAATTGGTCTTGGTTTTGGATATTTACTTACTAATATTATTATTACTACTGTTGAAATTGAAAAGGCTAGATTTTTGAAGAGAATTTGTCTTAATAGTTATATATATGCAGCCAGTATGTCTTTTATCTTTACACTTATTGTTAATATAGTAACGCATTTTAGCTTAAAGAGAATTGATATGATTGAAAGTCTTAAGAGTGTTGAATAATACTCTTTCTTTTGACATTTTATTGATTTTATGATATAATACGCTCATTTGATGGGGGTTATATTATGGGAGCTGTCGTTAATAGAAATGAACTTGAAAAACTATTTGATGGTATGAGAAGGGCTATTGCATTTTATGAAAATACTGATGTATCAAAGAATGCTGTGGAGCTTTATTTAGCAGATGGTAAGAAGATTAAGTATTTTGTACCAACGTATTGTGTTCCACATTTATTAGGAGTTAATGTGAATTATCTGTCGTCTACGGGGTTATTTAGTGAAAAAAGTTCTTATCCTTTACTAAAACAAATGCTTGATAATGAATATAGGGTTTATTCTTCTATAAATAGTGGCTTTATTGATTTTGGTACTTTGTTTTCTAGTCATGTTAGTAATAAGGTTGGTAATTTTGATGATAATATTAAAATTGATGTAAAGAATTCTATGCTAGTTTGTGAATATAGAAAAGAAAGAGCTTATGTTGATGGTGACTATAGTTTTGATTTTGATCATGTATTAGTAAAAAGAGCTTCAGATGGAACTTATTTAATGTTAGGACTAAGGGATAATAATCAAAGTTCTGTTCCTATAACTTCGCAGGTTTTTGATTCATTAGAATCTCTCAATAAAAAGTTAGCTCTTATTATTAAAAATCAAGAAATTACTTTTATTAATTCTGCTGGTTATGTTAATGGTAAAGTTTTTCACTTGTTTGATGATGATAAGGTAAAAAAGATAGTTTCTTTAAGAGGTTATGCTAATAAATTTGATGCTATTGCAGATGTTTCTGGTGATTATGCTAGAAAGCTTGATCATACAAATCTTAGTAGATCAAAAGGTGGTAGTATAAACTTTAATATGGCATCATCTATTATTAATTGTTTAGGTGATGGTAGAATTATTACACCTGAGGATTTAGGTTTTGGTAGTTTTGATGATATGGATTCTAATTTAGTAGCAGTTATTATTCAAATAAATAATGTACTTTTATCAAGAACTGGTGATAATAGTTTACAGAATTTTTCTTATTCAGAACTTCTTGATTTAAGAAGAGCTTGTGATGATTATAGAGCAAGTACTACTGAACTTGAGGGAAAAATAGAGAAATTATCTGATAAGATTAATACACAAGATGAGATTATTAATTCTTTAGTTGGAGAAAATCAATCTTTAAAAGAAGCTCATAATGCGGTAGTTAAAATATTATTACCTAATAGTAGCATCAGTAATTAATTTATTTATATATATGTATAGTAAAGGGTTTCCTTTACTTTTTTCTTTAAAATATTCATCTAATATGATATACTCATTTAGTAAGTATAAAGGATGGGTTGATAGATGTGATTGTTGTTTCACTGTCTAAATTTAGTAAATATTATAATGTTGGCTATGGTGTTTTTGATATTAATTTAAATATTAATAAGGGTGAAGTATATGGCATTTTAGGCTCTAATGGTAGTGGGAAATCTACTATATTAAGACATTTAATGGGTTTTTCTAAGCCTAGTAGTGGAAGTTGCAAAATTAATGGTATGGAGGCATTTGATCAATATTATAAAATACTAAATAATGTTGGTTATGTGCCTGGTGAGGTTCATTTTCCTAAAGATATTAAAGTTAGGGAATATTTAGATATGTTTATTAAACTTAGAAATATTAAAGATTTAGATAGAGTTAGAACTTTAGTTAAAAGATTTAAATTAAACTATGATATGGTTTTAAGTGATATGAGTTTTGGTCAAAAAAGAAGAATAGCTATAGTTATTGCTTTTATGCATGATCCAGACATTTTAATATTAGATGAGGCTGTTAGTGGACTAGATCCTATCATGCAACTTGAATTTGTAAAATTGCTTAAAGAAGAAAAAAGAGCAGGAAAAACGATTTTATTATCTAGTCATACTTTTCGTGAGATATCAGCTGTTTGTGATAGGGTTGCTATAATTAAAAATGGAAAAATTGTTGATGAGTTAGTACTCGATGATTTAGAACATAATAAAGATAAAACTTTTGAGTTGTCTTTTGATGAGTTAGTTATAATGAATAATTTTATTAAAAGGTGTTCTACGTTAGGTTTTATAAAAGTTATTAGTTATGATTATAATACTTTAAAATGTAGAATTGGTTTTAATGATGAAGATATTAATAATGTTATATTGATTTTATCAAAGTATAAAATTGTAAAATTTAGGGAAGATAAGGTATCTTTAAAAAAGTACTTTCTAAGTTTTTATGATTTATCTTGAGGAGGGTCTAAATGGATAATGTGATAGAGGTTTGTAATCTTGTTAAAGTTTATGATAATCATCGTGGTGTTTTTGATCTTTCTTTTACAGTTAAAAAAGGTGAGATGCTTGGTTATGTTGGTACTAATGGTAGTGGTAAATCAACTACTATTAGGCATTTAATGGGTTTTTCTAAGCCGGATGCTGGTAAGTGTTTGATTAATGGAATTGATACATGGAAATATCCTGAATTAGTTATGGAGAATATTGGTTATGTTCCAGCTAGTTTGACTTTTCCTGATCTTGGTAGTGCTGAAGCACTTATTAAAGATAGAGCTTCATTTTTAAAAAATGTTAATATGGATAGAGTTAATAACCTTATTAAAACTTTAGAATTAGATGTTAGACTTAATCCTAAGGTAATGAGTAAAGGGGAACGACAGAAATTAGCTATAATTCTTGCTTTAATGGGGGAACCAGATATTTTAATATTAGATGAAGCTACTACTGGTCTTGATCCTATAATGATGGAAAAGACAATGAAAATAATTGATGAATATCATAAGATGGGTAAGACGATTTTATTTAGTAGTAATAGATTTGATGAGATTGAAGATTATTGTGATCGAGTTGGTTTAATTATTGATGGAAGACTTGTTAATATTATAAAAGTTAGTGATATAAAAAATAGTGATTTTACATTTTATAAAATAGGTTTTAATAGGAATAGGGATTTTAAGAAATTTTTAGATAAAGATTATATTATTGATAGAAGACAAGATGAATATAATCAGGTTGTTGTTAAAGTTGAAGATAGCAAAGTATTTGAATTATTAAAAGATTTATCTAATTATGATTTGAAATTTATATCAGAGGTTAAATATGATTTAGAACGTTATTTTAGAGATTTTTTACTTAAAATGGAGGTGTGATAATGATAAGTTGGCCATTATTTAGACAGTCAGCAAAAATTAATTTTACTAAATGGATTATAGTAACTATTGCTTCTTTATTATTGGTTGTTATTGTAATGTTACTTCTTTCTAATATGAAGTCAATTGAGGCTAGTAAAAATTTGAATAAAATGTTTGATGATTCCTATGAGCAGAGTGATTTAAAGAAAAATGTACTTGATAATTATTTGGTTTTATCTAAAGTATATAATATTATTAATAGTTCATATGATAGTGTTAATGGTGTTGTTAATAGTACAGTTGATGCTTATAACTATTATTATGGTAGTAATGATTTATCAGAAAGAATTTGTAATAATATTAGTGATAATAATAGTAGGAGTATATGTACTGATACTATTAAGATGAAAGATAATGATAATAATATAAGTAATATTGATATTTCAAGTGAAATTATTACTAATAATATAGTTAATTCTATTGATACTAAAATAAAAAAATCAGAGGTAAAAAAAGCTAGTTTATATTTTTTAGATAAATTTAGTAATAGTGAATTTAATAGAGATGATGATTTAGCTAATATTATTGATTATTTATGTAGTATTTTCCTTGATAATTCTAAATTTAAGGATGTAAATATTAGATTATTTATAGAGAAAGAAGTTTCTCAATATAATTTAATGATTAATAATTCATATGATGAGAAAACGGCTTATAAACAAACTGTTTCTGGTGTTGTTGATATGATGCCTGATAGTGTTAGAAAAAATTTGGCTGAACTTAAAGAATATGATACACCTACTTTGGTTATGGGATATATTTTATATAAAATAGCCTTACTACTTTTACCTCTTGCTTTTATAGTTATAACAGCGAATGGATTAATTGTTGGAGGGGTTGATTCTGGATCAATGGCATATATTTTATCAACATCAATTAAAAGAGAAAAAATAGTATTTACACAGGCAGTCTATTTGATATTTTCAATACTTTCAATGTTTTTTATAGTAGGTATTGGTAGTTTAATTATAAATAATTTCTTTATACCAAACCAAAAATTATTTATCTCTAATTTAGAGTTAATTAAATTAAATATGGCTTCTTTCTTTGTGGCTTTTGCGATTAGTGGGATATGCTTTTTCACTTCATGTTTCTTTGATAGAGAAAAAAGAGCGCTTTCCGTTAGTGGTTGTGTTTCCGTATTCTTTGTTATTTGTGCTATTTTAGCATTGTTTAGTGAGAAAATAATTCCATCATCTACAAGGATAGATGTAATGAACTATTTCAACTATTTAACTATTTTCAGTTTGTTTGATGCTACTTCTATTTTTAATGGGACCAATAATTATTTAATTGGTATATTGGTTTTATTTACTATTGGTTTTATTATGTATGTTATTGGTTTTATTAAGTTTAGGAGAAAGGATCTAGCATTATAGGAGGTTCTTATGAATAACATTTTATTATATAGTGGTGCTATTTTAACTATATTTTCATATTTATGGTTTATAGTTTTATATATTATGGGAAGAAGGTATAAAACTAAGGACAATTCATTAGAGTTAATTTTGAAAAGAGAGGGTAGTAGTTCTATCAATGTTATTAAAAGTCCAGATAGTATATTTAGTAAATATAATACTGTTAGATCTATGATTAAGCTTTCCGATAAAAGTTATGATAAAAGTGATCTTTTTTCTGTAACTGTTAGTTATATTTTATCTGGATATGCAGTTTTAAAAGATAAGTTTTTTATAATTTCTAAAGTATTTAGGAATGTTAGAATTATTAGTTTTTTACCAATTGTATCTGTTGGAATTGCTTTTATTTGTAATAGTAGAGTTGATAGTATGATTGGTTTAGTAGGACTTGTAGTTATTTTGATTTATTTATATATGATTGATGATATTAATAATAATTTAATTGATAATAGTAAGATTGATAACAATATTATTTTGTGTACTAAGAAAGTTATTATTATTAATAAATTGTTTTTTATTTCAACTTTAATATTTTCTATTAAGATGTTAATTAGTATTTTTATGTGAGGATTGATAATATGCAGAAGTTTAGGGCTGTAAAGATCAGTAGTATTCTAGGAATAGTTGGAAATGTATTTTTATTGGTAATTAAGATGGTTGTTGGTATTTTTTCTAATAGTCAGGCTATGATGGCTGATGCTTTTAATAGTGCTGGGGATATATTTTCTTCTATAATGACTTTTATTGGTAATAAGATAGCATCTAAGCCTTGTGATGATGATCATAACTTGGGACATGGGAAAGCTGAGTATATTTACTCTTTATTTATAAGTATGACTATGTTTATAATGGTTTTTCAAATACTAAAAAGTTCTATAATTTCTTTAGTAAAACATGATTCTATAATTTTTTCTTATTGGTTAGTTGTTGTTTGTATTGTGACAATAGTAGTTAAATTTTTACTTTTTATTTATACTAATCATGTATCTAAAAAATATAATAATTTATTAGTAAAAGCTAATGCTAATGATCATAGAAATGATTGTATACTTACTTTGTTGAATTTAATTTCTTGTATTTTGAGTTTAAAGGGAATATATTTTATAGATAGTATTGTTGGTATAATTATTTCTATTTGGATTTTATTTACGGCTATTGATATTTTTAGGGAAAGTTATAATGTTTTAATGGATAAGTCAATTGATTTAGAGACTAAAGAAAAAGTATATAACGTTATTTTTAGTTATAAAGATGTTGTTACTGTATCACATTTTAATTCTGTACCTGTTGGGTATCAATATCAAATATCGTTTACTATTTTTGTAGATGGAGATTTATCAACGTTTGAAAGTCATGATATTGCGAATAGATTAGAGAAGGAAATAGATAAAAAGTTTGATGAAATATATTTAACAGTTATTCATGTTAATCCAATTAAAGTTAATAAAGATAGGAATGTTAAGGATTAGTTCTTAATTTACAATTTGTAATATACATGGTACAATTATTGCTAGGTGAGGGCGTGAATTTATGGATAAATTTGATATTAAGAGTAAAAGAATTAGTATATTAGATAATTATGGAGAAAACTTTTTAGATAAGGATTACATTACTAATCCAGCTATTGGTCGAGATAATGAGATTAAACAATTAATTCTAATTTTACTTACGCCAGATAAGTCTGCTGTTTTAGTTGGTAAACCTGGTGTTGGTAAGACAGCTATTGTTGAAGGGTTAGCTTATTGTATACAAAAGGGATTAGTACCTAATGCTTTAAAAGATTATGGTGTTGTTAAGGTTAATACATCGGCTTTACTTGGAGTTGATCCAGTAACTGGAGAAGCTAAGATTAATACTTTAATTGATGAAATTAAAAGTAAAAGTAAATTAATTTTATTTATAGATGAAATTCATACATTAATGAGTAGTAGTGGAGAAGCACTCGATTTTGCTAATATGTTTAAGCCAGCTTTAGATAGAGGAGATATAAAGGTTATAGGAGCAACTACTAGTGATGAGTATGAAAGATATATTTTAAGAGATAAAGCTTTTGTTAGAAGATTTCAAAAAATTGATGTAGCTGAACCAACAAGAGAAGAAAATATTGATATATTAATGGGAACTCTTCCAAAAATAGAAAAAAGAACAGGTATTAAGATGATGTATACACCCTATGTACAAAGAAAAATGATGGAGTTTATTACTGATATTACTAGCGAGTATAAGAGAATATATGAGATTGGTTCAAGATACCCAGATGTTTCTTTGACGCTTGTTCAACAGGCTTTTTCCAATGCTTTATTTGAAAATAGGAATGCTGTTAGTGTAATTGATTTTAAAAATGCTATTATTAATAGTAAGAATATTTATCCTGATGTTATAAGAAAATCTATGAGTAGTTTTAATACTATGTTTTCTGATCAAATAGCTGAATATAACATGGAAAATGGTATTTATGAAAAATTAGATAGTAATTAATTTCTAGCGATTAGCTAGATTTTTTTTGGCAAAAGTATGTTTTTAGTATATAATACTAGTAAGAATGAATAATAGAGGAGGATACTATTCATTTTAGCGCCAGAACTTTGATTAGTTGACGAGGTTAGTAGTTATCGAAAATTCGGCGGATGCTACTACGGTTTGTGAGTCGTTAGATATATACAAAAGGTAAAATTAAGATTACAACAAAAAATATATCATCACTAAAATTTAATGTAAGGAGATTTAATTTAATGTGTGGTATTATTGGATATATAGGGGCTAGTAACCCTGTTGATATCTTAATAAATGGTCTTAAAAATTTAGAATATAGGGGGTATGATTCAGCTGGAATAGCTTTGAAAAACAACAGTGATTTTCAAGTTATTAGGAGTGTCGGTGGTATTTCTAATTTGGAGGATAAAATAAGTAAAACAGAACTTATTGATGCTAAAATGGGAATTGCTCATACAAGATGGGCTACTCATGGAGAATGTAGTGAGAGAAATGCTCATCCTCATACGGTTGGTAAAATTACTCTTGTTCATAATGGTATTATTGAAAATTTTTTAGAATTAAAAGAAGAGTTAGAACAAGATAATGTGGTATTTAAGAGTGAAACTGATACCGAGGTAATCACGGCACTTATAAATAAGTATTATGATGGAGATATTTTTGCTGCCTTAAAATGTGCAACAGATAAAGTTAAGGGAAGTTATGCCTTAGCTATATTAGTAGATGGTGATAATAAGATATATGCAGTAAGAAAGGGATCACCATTAGTACTTGGTATTTCTGAGGATGGTTATTTTGTAGCTAGTGATACTTTAGCTATAATTGATTATACTAATAAATATATTTTATTAGATGAAGATGAAATTGCTGTTTTAGATTTTGATAGTTATAGTGTTTTTAAAGACGGAAAGAAGATAGATAAAGTGGTACTTGTTAATAATACATTGAAAAATGATAGAAGTAAGTGTGGATATGATCACTATATGTTAAAAGAAATAATGGAAGAGCCTGTTGTATTAGAAAAGACACTTAAACCATTTATTGATGATATTAGTAAATTACCTGATTTAACAGATTATAAAAAAATTCATATAGTTGCTTGTGGTTCAGCTTTATATGCTGGTATGATTGGTAAGTCTTTATTAGAAGAGAAAAGTGATATAGAAGTAGTCTGTGAAGTTGCGAGTGAATATAGATATAAGAAGGTTTTTTATAATGAGAAAACATTAGTGATTTTAGTTTCTCAATCAGGGGAGACAGCTGATACAATAGCAGCTCTACGTAAAGCTAAGGGAAATAATGTAGATACTTTAGCTATTGTTAATGTAGTTGGTTCTACTATTGCTAGAGAAAGTGATAAGCAAATATTTATTGAGGCTGGTCCAGAAATAGCTGTTGCTACTACGAAAGCTTATATTTTACAAGTGGCTATTTTTGCTCTTTTAAGTTACAGACTAGCTAGTAGTAAAAAGCTTGTACTTGTAGAAGATAATATAGAAGAAGAATTAAAATTAATACCTAAAATATTAAAGAGTGTTTTAGAAAGAGAAAATGATTATATAAAAATTGCTGAAAAGATTTGTAAATGTCATGATGTCTTCTTTATTGGACGTGGAGTTGATTATGCAATAAGTCTAGAAGGAAGTTTAAAATTAAAAGAAGTATCTTATATACATAGTGAGGCTTATCAGGCAGGGGAACTTAAACATGGTACAATTTCTTTAATTGATAAAGGTACAGTTGTTTTTGCCATTGTTACAGATCCAAATGTTGCTTTAAAGACTATTTCTAATATAAATGAGGTTAAAGCAAGAGGAGCTTTTGTTATTGATATTAGTAATGATTCTTATGCTAATTATGATATTGATATAAAAATTCCTAAAGTTAGCAGTTTTTTACAACCAATTTTAGCTGTTTGTGTATTACAATTAATTGCTTATCATACAGCACGTCTTAGAGATTGTGAAATAGATAAACCTAAAAATCTAGCTAAAAGTGTTACAGTAGAATAAAATTTAAAAGTATTTATGGGTACATGTTATATTTACTTTATTCTTAATTTAATATATTAAAATGAAAGGGGAATATAATATGTATTGCTGTGGCGGATATAACAATAATAATGGTGCAGGTTGGCTTTGGATAGTTTTAATAGTATTTATAATTTTATTCTTATTCTGGGGTAATGGAAATAATAATAATGGGGTTTTTTAACCTTCACTAAAAAAGCATGTTAAGTGCTTTTTTTTGTGTGGTTTGAATATTATTTTAATGGTGATATTTTATGAATGGTTATATGAATAGTGGTATTAGGGTTAGTTATCCTAGAACAAAATATACAAGACTTAATAATACTATTAAAGATAAGATAGGTAAAATAATTTTTAATTATATGAATCAAGCGGCTGATTCCTATCTAAATAATTTTACTTATACACTTGATATTTCTTATGAGGATTACTCATATGAAAACATTGAGTCCTTTGTTTTCTTTGTTTCGTCATCAACAGGTGGTGCTCATCCTGATAATACGATATTTACGATTAATTATGATTCTTCAATTGATAAGATAATAACTATAGATGATTTAGTTAGAAAAAATAATAATATTTTAGCTGTTTTATCTAGAGAGTCATATAATATTTTATCTATGAATAAAAACATTACTGATAAACAAATGTTTATCGAGGGGTTAAGACCAACTACTGAGAATTTTTCTAATATAGTGTTTACACCTATTGGTATAAAGATTTATTTTCCACAGTACCAGATTGCTCCATACTCGGCTGGAAGTTTTCAGGTATTAGTAAATTATAAAAATATTTGAATTTGTGTATAAAATAAAAATTTAAGTATCATAACAAATATATAAACTGGTTTATATATTTTGGTAAAATACTAAATTTAGAACTTTTTCTGAGTAAAAAAATAAATTTAGTGTAATTTTTTAGCTCAAAATTTAATTTTGCTTGACAAACCATATTTTTTCGATTAGGATATAAAACCATCAGGGAATTAGTATTTCTCTTGAGAGGGAAAGAGTATGAAGGGTAAAAGAATAGTTTATATTTTGATTCTTGTTTTAGCGATTATTCTTACTGTTTATAGTCTTTTTAATTTTCTTTTAGAAAAAAAAGAAATTCGTGAGACTAAAAGACAGTTAGAAGTAGTTGAAGAGAAGAAAAATAAAATTAGTGATGAATTGAATATAAATGATAGGTATGACCAATATAAGAAGGAATTTAATAATAATGATATTATTGGTAGATTAATTATTGATAGTTTAGGTATTGATAATTTATTAGTTCAAACTACTAATAATGATTATTATCTTAGAAGACTTTTAGATGGTACTTATAATGTCATGGGTTCTATGTTTGTTGATTATAGAAGTGATATTGAAGGTGGACGTCAAATTAATATATATGGTCATAATTCTGATATATATGATCTTCCATTTAAAAAGTTACTTAATTATTTAGATAGAGATTTCTTTTTAAATAATAGAAAAGTAACGCTTGAGACTTTAAATGGAACTAAAACTTTTGAAATATTTTCTGTTAAGGTAATAACAGATGATATAGAGCATACAGAAATTTTATTTGATAATGATGCCGATTTTAATGAACATATTAAGAAGTTGCGCAATAATTCTTTATATGATTCACATGATGAGGTTTCAGGAACAGATCAGATTTTGGTTTTGCAGACATGTCTTATCAATAATACCTTGGGGAAATATTTAATAATAATAGGGAGAAAGGTGTAGGTTATTATGAAAAAATTGAGTAAGATAGTTATGTCTCTTTTGATTCTTGTAGCTTTATGTTTTACCTTTACTGCTGAAGCTGCCACTCTTAGAGATGGTGAAGTTTATGCTAATAAAACTGCTAAGGTAGTAGAAGGTGGAAATGGCCGTGACGTTGATATTACAATTAGTCTTGGTGGAGAATCATTTTCTCATACTACAAGTCAAAAAAGAGAAGTTGTTTTAGTACTTGATAATTCTGGTTCTATGAATGATATGATTCCTGGGCCTAATGGTACTGAAATTTCAAAGCTTGATGCTTTAAAGAGTGCTACTAATAGTTTATTAGATACATTATTACCTGATGGTGTTACTAATGATACAAAAGTTGGTATTGTTTATTATAGTAGAAGAGCTACTAAAATGGACCTTACTAATAATAAAGCTTCATTAAAGAGTTTTGTTAATTCTATGAGTGCTTATGGTGGAACCAATGTTCAAGAAGGCTTAAAGCTTGGTAATAGTTTATTCTCTAAGAATGATGTGAATAATCCAGCAAATAATCCATCAAAAAGTTTAATACTATTATCTGATGGAGAACCAACTTTCTATACTACTGATAGTGGTAAAGTTGTTGGTAGTGGTAGTGATGACCAACAAGCTTGTGAACTTGAATTCTTTGTTTGTTTAGAACCTGGAGTAAAACCAAGTGAAGCAGCTTTAACAGAAGCTAAAAATATTGATGCTACAATCTATTCTATTGGATTTGGTGTTAATTCAAATGCAGAAAGCTTTTTAAAGAAGGTTTCTGGAGCAAGTAGATATTATGGAGCTAATTCTTTAGATTCATTAAAACAAGCATTTACTGATATTACTGATAAGATTGATGTTATTGCTACTGATGTTTTAATTACTGATAATGTTCCTAAGACTTTCGATATTGATAGAAATTACTTTATTTCTACTTTTGGTGAGGAAGTTAAAATTGATGATTATACTGTTAGATATGGAAATGTTACTGTTAAAACTAATGGTGATGGAAGCAAGACAGTTACAAAAGCTGTTGGTAATTTAAAAGCTGGTGCTGATAATGATTTTACTTTTAGAGTAAAAGCAAAAGATGATTATTATGGAAATATGTTTACTAATGGAAATGCTAGTGTTACTGGTGTAGCTGTTGATGATAATCCTTTCTATATTGAAAGTAAAAGTATAGAAATAGCATTAGAAAAGCCAACTGTTACTATACCTGCTGTTACTAAGGATGATAAATATTCTGTAGGTCAGGGTGAAAGTATTAGTGGTGATGTAAGAGATAATGATCATAAATCAGTACAAAAAGATAAGAATGCTAAAGTAGTTGATGAAGTATTAGTAGTTACTGGTGTTAGTAAAGGTTCATTAACTTTTGGCAAAGATGGTAAGTTTACTTATGTAGCACCAAAAGATTATGTTGGTGATGTAGAATTTACTTACTATATTAAGACAACTGTAGAAGTTGATGGTAAGACATATGAAGTTAATAGTAATGTTTCAACTGTTACAATTACAATTAACAAGATTCCTACTAAATATGTTGTTCATTATTATGCAGAAGGAACTACTGATAATTTAGCTGCTGATTATAATGGTGATGGTTTTGTATATGAAACTATTAACGCTGAGGCTAAAGATATTGCTAACTATGAATTAGTTGGTGATGTTACTACCAAGACTATTACATTAGGTAAAGGTGAAAATACTATTATATTCTATTATAGATTAAAACAAGGTGGAAAAGTTACTGTTCGTTATTACGTTAATGGTACTACTAAGGAATTAAAAAGTGCTAGGGAACTATCTGGAAAAGTAACTGAGAGTTATAATACTGATGATTTAGACAATGAAATTGCTGATTGGATTTTAGTTGGAAAAACTAATAATACAAAAGGTGAATTTACTTTAAAAGAGCAAGAAGTTATTTATTACTATGAAAAACAAATGGGAAAAGTAGTAGTAAGATATGTTGATGGAGATGGAAATGACTTACTTGACAGTATTATCTTAAATGGACAAACTTCTACTGAGTATGAAACAGAAGAAAAAGAAATTCCTAATTGGATTTTAGTTGAAAAGACTAATAATACAAAAGGTAAATTTACTTTAGAAGAGCAAGAAGTTATTTATTACTATGAAAAACAAATGGGAAAAGTAATAGTAAGATATACTGATAAAGACGGAAATGACTTATTAGAAAGTATTATTTTGACTGGACAAACTTCTACTAAGTATAATACTAAAGCAGAAGAAATCGAAGGTTACAGACTTGTTAGTGTTGAAGGTAATGAAAGTGGTGAGTTTGGTTCAGAAGAAGGACTTGTTACATACATTTATGAATTAGCTAATGATGGAATTGGTCAAGAGACTACTCCTGTTATTAATACTGGTGTTACTTCAAGTAATGGAGCATTAATAATGTTAATACTAAGTTCATTATTTACAACTGGTCTTATAGTATTTAGAAAAAAGATTAATTTATAATATAAAAACGATATACTTTGCTATATCGCTTTTTTTGAAATAGGAATATTAGTATTCCTATTTTTGATTTGTTAATTTTTTAATTTTCGAAATGCCATTTTCTAGGATATTATTTATTTCACTACCATACATACTTTTAGCAGCATTATATGCAAGCATACAAATAGTCATAGGACCAACAGCGCCAATTGGAGGTGTAATTAAACTAGCTTTTTCGTGGACATCATCAAATTTAACATCACCAACTGTTTTTTCTTCATCATTTTTATGCACACCAACGTCTATAACAATGGCTCCGTCTTTTATATAATCACTGGTTATAAACTCTTGTTTATTTAAGGCTGCTACTACGATATCGGCTTTATTTGTTATGTTTTTTAGATCTTTTGTTTTTGAATGACATATTGTAGGTGTAGCGTTATCTTTAAGCATTAAAAGGGCAAGTGGTTTACCAACGATATTGCTTCTATTAATAATAGCAATATTTTTACCTTCTAAGTTTATATCATATGATTTTAATAGTACTTCTATTCCTAGGGCTGTACATGGTATAAATGTATCATTTCCTACTGCTAGATTACCGGATGATATAGTTGTTAGGCCATCTACATCTTTTTTTGATTCAATGGTATCTAATATTTCTCTTTCCTTATCTTTTAAATAATCAGGTAGGGGTAATTGTAACATTATTCCATTAATATTTTTGTTCTTATTTAGAGTTATTATATAATCTATTAATTCTTCATAAGTAATCTTATCAAAATGAATGCTTTCAAAACCAATGCCAGTTTCTTGACTTATCTTTTTTTGCTTCATTTTGGAATACATTAGACCACCATAGTCATCTCCAATTGATATATCTACAATAGTTGGTATATTTTTATGTTTTAGGAGGTAATCTTTTAATTCTTTATATAACTCTTTACTTATTATTTTACCATCTATACTTTTATTCATATTTTTCTCCTATATAACTTAATCTATTAATATTTTAACATATATTTTTTGAACATATAAAACTATTTTTAAATTACTATATACAGAGGTAAAAAATATGATATAATTAAAATATGAGAGGAGTGAATTAGATGACAAATTTTTGTTCAAAATGTGGTAAGGAGTTAAAGGAAGGAACTCAGTTTTGTGAAGCTTGTGGTCAACCAGTGCAACCTGTTGTTAATCAAACAGTTATAAACAATTATAATCAACCAAAGCCAACTATTCAAAGTAAAAACATTGTAGTTGCTGTACTTTTAACTTTTGTTACTTGTGGTATTTATGGTATTTTTTGGTTTATTTCTATGACTGATGAATCTAATAGTCTAAGTGATGAAAAATATACAAGTGGTGGAACGGCTTTCTTATATACACTTATTACATGTGGTATTTATGGAATCTATTGGAATTATAAAATGGGACAAAAAATGGCTAATATAGGTAAGAAGTATAATAAACAAATATCTGATAATTCAGTATTATATTTAATTCTTTCTTTATTTGGATTAGGACTTGTAAATTATTGCTTAATTCAAAGTGATTTAAATAGTCTTGCAGAACAACAATAAAAGTTATTTAATACTATTTATAGCGATTGTATTTTATTATATTTTTTATAAGATATCTGGAATAGCAATCCCATGTATGTTTCATAAGATTACTAAATTGTATTGTCCTGGGTGTGGAATTACTAGAATGATCTTTTCTTTGATAAGACTGGATTTTTATCAAGCATTTAGATATAATCCTTTGGTGTTTATATTAGGAGTTTTATATTTACTTTATAAAATTGTTAATATTAGGTTTAGAATTTTACTTCCAAAATATATGCCATATATATTGTTGATAATAGTGATTATGTATGGAATATTTAGAAATATGGACTTATTTAGTTACTTGAGGCCTACTATAATAAGATAAGACTCAAAGAAGTTTTGAGTCTTTTCGTTTGTTTAATTTTTCTCTTACTATGTCTCTGCAGATGAAGAAATCTTCATCATATATACTTCTATAATATTCTTCTTCATATGTATTACAGTCTAGACAGATAAAGTCTTGACATATGTAACTTACTCTTGATTTTCTTTTGATACAACCTTTATAAATGTCACCGATTAATATACTTTCAAAGATATCTTTTGGGACAGTATATTCATATGTTTTATTTACTAAGTCCCTATTTTTAGACCATTTTATTAAGAATTTATAAAAATCATATATCATAGATTTTCCTCCAGCTCCAACGTTACTGTGAAAGGGAATTCTTCTAAAACAATTTCTATAAATATATTTTTTGTATTTAATAAGTATTAGAACTTCTTTATTGGGGCTTTCTGATGTTATAAAATATAATTCTTCGAAATCTTCCTTTATTAATAAATCATATAAGTCACTAACAAATAAAGTATGAAGAGAAGGGTAGTTAAATATGTAATTTCTAGAATATCTAAGCCAATCATTTGATATTTTTAATTGCTCTGAAAAGTAATTTAAGAAAGCTCTTGATGGTTCATCTTTTGAATTTATTTGATTTATTAATTCTGAGACTGAATCAAAATTTAGAATATCAGAAATATCTTCTATGCCAAAATCACTTTCATATTTAGTTATCTCTTCAATTAACCTTAATACTTTTGAAGAAAAAATATTTTCAGTTTTAATAGTTAATTCTTGTTTTATATTATAATAATTTGGAATATAAAAATTATTTATGTTTCCTTCTAGGGATATTTGATTATTATTTCCTTTAACTTTTATATTTTTAATCATTTATATCATGTCCTGCTATTTTATTGTTGTTGCCATTTATTTTAATTTTTACTTTGTTGCTATAAATGTAATATGAAGTGCCTCCAGCTATAAAACTTATAATTAGTCCAATTATATATTTAATTACTTCAATCATTTTCTCCTCCTAAATATATTTGCCTAAATAAAGCTTTTAATGTATTAAGAGCTTCATCATATTTGTTTTTACTATCTTCATTAATTTTATTATTGAATATTACTGTACTGTTTATTAGATTTTTTTCTTCTTTACTTAACATAAAATAAGATGTTCTGATTGTTTCAAAAATACTTTTTCTTATTAAGAATAGTAGGGGATCTTCATCATTATAAAATAAGTCTTTATAATCAAAGACTGTAGAATACTTCTTCATAAATTTTTCCTTTACTTATATTTTCATTTAGGGTTAAATTATTTGTATATGTTTTTTTAGCGTAGTCATATATTCTGTAATATAGAGTTATACTTAAATACTTAATTATGTATCTTATATCATTTATAACTATCTTTTTAAGAGTATTTATCAAAATAAGTATAGATTCTGATATTAATTCATTAATATTATCAGATGTTTTTCTAATATTTAGATTGTTTAATACTCTTTTTGATATTGATTTTAGATATTTGCTTTCAAAATAAATTATATTATTTAAATATTCATTATAACCACATAAATAATAGGCAATAATGTTGTATAAGTCATTATCATTTTTTAGTAATTTTTTAGAACTAACTTGATAGAGCTTTTTTCTAGTAATATTTTTACCATTTTTTGTATTTATGTCACCAAAAAACCAGATATATAATATTGCTTGTTTCATATTTTTAGTTCTATATGATATTTTTCTAGCTCGATTATAATCTATATTTAGGTCTTTACAGATATTTTTATATTCACTAATTTTTGTTGCATTATTTAGATAATTGAAATTGATTTTTAAAATATCATATTTTAATTTATTTAAATATCTTTCTTTACAGATAGCGTATTTTTCCTCATAATTTAGATTACTATATTTATCTTTGGTGGAAATATACTTATATCTGTTTTTGATTTTAGTGTAATCAATATTGTCTTCTTTACAATCTCTTTTTAATCTAGATAAATCTAATTTATTCATTTTATCACCTCCTTCTGATATAAAAATTATATCAGATGGGTGAGGTTGGTTCTAAGTATACAATTATATTTGATTAACAATTATTATTAATGAATTTAATTTAAATAATAAAAAAAACAAAGCTAGTGTGGAAGCTTTGAGATTTTTTAGGGATTAGTTGTTATCTTTTTTTGTTTTTACTAATGTTTGATTTTTTTCTAAGTTAATATCTTGTAAATTAGGTGATTCTAATAGTTTATTGGCTAAAGCTGATAGATCTGATCTAGTAGTAGTATCTTCTTCTAGAGTGTATGGATCACAATTACTAACTTTTATTCCTTTTTGTTTCATTAATAAGCCGGCTATATCATATAACATGCTATCAAAATTTAAGTTTACATTGCTTTGTCCTATATTATTTAGAATATCTGTAGGCCATGGTCTTTGATTATTTGTTATTTGTTGATTAGTATATGTGGTTATATTTTTCATTAGGGCATTAACATAGAAATATACATCTGGGAACTCAAATCCTATTGTTTGCATGTGATAGCTTGTCAAGAAATACATTTTCATTTCTTCGGAAATAAATTTTACATATGATAATAATTTAAAATATTCATCATTTTTATGTTTACTTCTATCATACCATTTTCCATTAATTCTTATATAATTACTATTTCCATGATTGGTTTCAATAATATTAATATCATTTGCTAAATCAATAAAAATTTTTAATGTATAATTTTCGAAGGGATAATTAAATCTTTTACTATTGGTGCTATATTTTTCATAGAAATCACTTACGAATTCTTCTAATCTTTGACTAGTAATTTTTTCAATACCAATAGTGTTATAATTCTCATTGAGAATAACATATAATCCTTTGGTAGGTGTACTAACTAAAATTATATCATCCTAAGTTTTAGCATTTTGATATGGCAGCCCATATTTGGAACATTTTTGGCTTAAACTAGAAATATTAATTGCCATTAAAATCACTCCCCATCATTTAGCTATTATAACATATTATGTTTATATAATATAGAATTTAGAAGCAATATTTTATACTGTTAGTGGATTGACAAATATCATATAAAGTAATATAATCAAGACATTCACAAAGCCATTGCGAGGAAGAGTAAAAAAATAAAAGTATTGTAGAGAACTCTGTTAGGTGAAAATGAGGATATATTTATTTTTTGAACATGGACCTTAAGGTGTTTAACTGAAATTAAGTAGGTTAAAACAGGTGTGCCTGTTATAGCACAAGCCTATAACTATGCAATAGACATAAGTAGGTTAATGAGATTAATATAGTAATATGTTAATGAATAAGAGTGGTAACGTGATATATTCACCTCTTGGGATCTATGATGATCCTAAGAGGTTTTTTGTTTAATAATAAGGAGGATAAAATGAATGTATTAGTAGGAATTAGCTGGCCATTTGCAAATGGAGAATTGCATTTAGGTCATGCTGCAAGTAGCTTATCTGGTGACGTTATTGCTAGATATTATAGACTTAGAGGTGATAATGTATGTTTGGTATCTGGAAGTGATTGTCATGGTACTCCAATAGATGTTAAAGCGATACAGGAAAACAAAAGCCAAAAAGAAATTGTTGATGATTGTCATAAAAAGTTTTCAAAAGACTGGAAAGATTTAGGAGTAAGTTTTAATTTATATAATAGGACTGATGATTTATATCATAAGAAATTTGTTCAAGATGTATTTAGAAGCTACTATAAAAAGGGTTATTTATTTGAAAAAGCAGAAGAACAATTATATTGTCGACATTGTAATTTATTTTTAGCAGATCGTTATATTGTTGGAGTATGTCCAAAATGTGGTGCTGATGTCAAAGGTGATGAATGTGAAAAATGTGAAAGTTTATTATCTATTGATGAGGTAAAAAATACTAAATGCGCTATATGTGGAAGTGCTACAGAAGTAGGGAAAACGAAAAATCTTTATTTTGCTTTATCAAAATTTCAAGGTGTAGTAAAAAAATTATGTGATGTAAATAAAAATTTATGGAGGAGCAATGCAGTTGATTTTACAAACAGATATTTAAATGAAGGTATTCCTGATAGATGTGCTTCTCGCAGTTTAAATTGGGGCATTGATATCCCAATTGAAGGGTATGAAAACAAAAAAATATATGGTTGGTTTGAAAATGTTTGGGGATATGTTACTGCATGTAAAAAATACTGTGAAGAGAACAATTTTGATTGGGAGGATTTTTGGAAGCAGGATAGAAATAATAAAATATATTTAGTTCATGCTAAAGATAATATTCCTTTTCATACAGTTATATTTCCAGCTTTATTATCTGCTACTGAGGAGAATTATAAATTGCCGGATTATATAGTTAGTGATAATTATTTAACTATTGAAGGAGAAAAATTATCTAAAAGTAAAGGAAATTATATTACCCTTAGGTATTTATTAGATAAATATTCTGCAGATTCTATTAGATATTTTTTATTAATAAATGATCCAGATAAAAAAGATTTCAACTTTTCGTGGAATGATTTTATTAATTCTCATAATTCAGAATTGCTTGGAAAATGGGGAAACTTTATTAATAGAACTTTGGCATTTGTTAATAAATCATTTAATGGTAAATTAGATGCTTCAGTTATAGATATTGAAGTTGAAAATAAGTTAAAAGAATTATTTAATATTGTTGGTAGAGATATTGAAGAGGGAAAAATAAAAGAAGGGTTGCAATGTGTATTTAATTTTATTGGTTATGCTAATAAATATTTTGATGAAAAAAAGCCATGGATTCTTGCTAGGGAAAATCCAGAAAAATGTAGAGAGGTGTTGTTTAATTGTTGCAATATTATTTATAATGTTAATACTTTATTAAAACCATATTTACCATTTACGAGTGATAGAGTAGAGCAGTTTATTAATAGCAGTAATACAGAATGGAAATATAGAGCATTAGATTTTTTACGGGTTGATAAGAATTTAACTACGTTGTTTGATAGATATGATAAAAAACTAATTGATGAGGAAGTTGAAAAGTTATTAGAACTAAGAAAATAAGAATGTAATTAATAATTAGTGAAAAAATAAATTGTTTATAAATTTAAGAGATATGTAAAAAATGCTGCAATTATTTTATAGATATGAATTTTTAATGTGCTTAAATATGTATATAAAATCATAAATATTATGATATTGAAAATTGAATAATATCTTTTGAAATGTAAAAGTAGTGTGCTTCAGATTCGGACAATAGTTACTGAATATAAAAAAATTAATATTTATATACTAATTTCTATACATAAAGGAAATTCTAGAGTTTTTATGGATATGTTAATTTTATAAATTCACTGTCTTTGTAAAGAAAAAAGCCCATAACACTAAGTATTATGAACTTTTATTTATTTTGCACAAAGGTGTGCGTAAATTCAATATGGGGCGGCATAAGAGGATCGAACTCTTGCATACTGGTGCCACAAACCAGCGTGTTAACCACTTCACCAATGCCGCCATGTCACTTGACTTCTTTATTTTATTATATACTTTTTAAAAAATCAAGTCTTTTTTAATATTTAGGTATTTATCTATACATTTTTATCTAGGTCGAATAGATTAAAGGGAAGGGAGATATTATGTATAACTATAATTTTTTTGATGATAAACAATATAGAGGCATGATGAATAATTCATATAGAAATATGAATGGTAATACTAATATTAATACTATTCCTAATGTAGGTATTAATAATATGAATGGTATGAATAATAGTATGACAAATATGAATAATATGCTATCATTGTATACTCCAGAAGAAGGATATAATAATGGTATTATGTTTTCTAATTTATATAGTCAATATAAAAACTATAAACCTGCTGTTTTAAGTGCAAATAATGAAAAGGAAAGATTACTTTTAGATTTATCAAGATTTGCTTTTGCGGCACATGAGTTGAATCTTTATTTAGATCTTAATCCAGATGATAACAGTATGTTAGCTTTATTTAATGACTATAGGGAAAAGGCTAATGAATTAGAAAGACAATATGAGGCTAAATATGGACCATTGTCTATTAGTGGTGGTGGATTAAGTCAGACACCTTTTGCTTGGGAAAATACAGCTTGGCCATGGGAGGAGAATTATTATGTTTAAATATGATAAGAGATTACAATATCCAATTGATATTAAGAAAAAAGATTTACGAATGGCTAAATATTTAATAACACAATATGGCGGATCTAATGGTGAGCTTGCGGCTGCTCTTCGTTATTTAAATCAAAGATACACTATGCCTGATAATATGGGAAAAGCCTTACTTACTGATATAGGTACAGAGGAGTTAGCACATGTTGAAATGATTTCAACTATGGTTTATCAATTAATGAAGGATGCTACTATGGAAGAGTTAAGAGAAGCTGGATTAGATACACATTATGCTGAACATAGTAGAGCACTTTATCCAACTGATACTAATGGAGTACCTTTTACAGTTGCATATTTTGCAACAACCGGAGATCCTTTGGCTGATATTTCTGAGGATATGGCGGCTGAACAAAAAGCTAGAGCAGTTTATGAGAATTTAATAGATTTAACAAATGATCCAGATGTTATAGGACCACTATTATGGTTAAGACAAAGAGAGATTGTTCATTACAATAGATTTAAGGAATTATTTGAAAGATATGAAAAGATGATGAATAATAATAAATAAATTTTAAGATTAGTACTCGCTAATCTTTTTTTTGCATTATTTTTTTAATAATACAAATACTAATACTGGTGATTTAAATGAGTAAAAGTATTTGGTTGGATGATTTAAAAAAAGAAAATTATAAAGAACTTGATAAAGATCTAGAACTAGATGTTTTAATAATAGGTGGAGGAATTACAGGAATTAGTTGTGCTTATAGTCTTTTAGATAGTGGCTTAAAGACTGCTTTAGTAGAAGCTAATTTAATAGGAGAAGGAGTTACTTCTAGAACGACTGGTAAAATAACTTATTTACAAGAAAATGTTTATTCTAAAATAAAAAAGTATGTTGGACTAAGTGCTTCTAGACTATATTTTAAATCACAGAAAGAAGCTATTAAAACAATTAGCAATATAATAAAAAAAGAAGATATAGCATGTGACTTTATAAAATGTAGTTCATATGTATTTACTAATTCATCTAAGATTAGTGATTTAAGAGATGAGAAAAAATTATTAGAAAGTTTTGGTGCTAAAGTTTATGAGGACATTTCATTGCCAGATGGTAGTAATAATAAATACAATATATATGTTGATGATACTTATGTTTTTCATCCTTTAAAGTATTTATATTCTTTAAAAAAGATAATTTCTAAGAAGATAGATATATATGAAAATAGTAGAATATTAAAAATTAGTAAGTGTGATAACTATTATATGTGTATGACTGATAGATATACTATTAAAGCAAAAAAGATAGTATTAGCTAGTCATTATCCATACTTTATTTTTCCATTTTTTATGATAGGAAAAGTTTGGTTAGAAAAGTCATATGTATCTGCTTTGAAAGTGGATAATTTTTTAGATTTTAGTGCTATTAATGTCGATAGGAATGTTATGTCACTTAGGTATCATAAGAGTGGGGATGATATTTATAAAATATATTTATATGAGTCTCATAATATATTTAATAAAATCTATAAAAATATTAGTGATAATTCATTATATTCATGGACTAATATGGATATAATGACTGGGGATCATTTACCTTTTATAGGAGAAGTTTCTAAAAACTTTTTTCTAGCAACAGGTTATAATACTTGGGGTATGACTAATGGAGTTATTGCGGGAAGTATTATTCGTGATCTTCTATTAGGAAGAGATAATTTATATAAAGAGTTATTTGATCCTAGACGAAGTATTAATTTAGGAAAAATATTAAATTATTTTAAAGCTTTATCTAGTAATGTGCTTGCTTATGTTACTACTATGATTACTAATAAAAATAAATATTGTAAATTAGAAAAGATAGATGGTAAGCACGTATACACTTATAATAAACATAGGGTATATGCTAGATGTCCACATTTAGGGTGCTTTTTAGTTTTAAATAAAATTGATAATACTTGGGATTGCCCTTGTCATGGTTCTAGATTTAGTATTGATGGGAGATGCATTGATGGACCTAGTAATTATAATATAAGGTATAGAAAATAATTTTTTTGTGTTATTTAATATTTTCTTTGCATAAATATAAATGTGATATTATAATAAATATTAAACATTATTTTATTGAAAGGAAGATATTATGTTACAAGAATGGGAAGAATCATTAATAGCAGTAGTTCAAGATAGTTATTTAGATAGTTTAAATGATATCATGAGTAGATATAGCATGATTAGTGATAATAGATGTGGATATATGGATGATAGTGAAGAGGTTTTTCGTCTTAATAAGCTTGATTCATATAATGCTAGACGTTTAAAGACACTTTATTTAGGCGTTTTTCAATATTATGTTGATGAAGTTAATCCTGGTATGACTAGACTTGAAAATGGTATTTATCCATGTTTATGTGTAAGGTATGGTGATTTATCTTATGTACTACAAAAGAGTTTTTCTACTGTTATGTGTGCTAAATTAGATGATGAGGCAGCTGCATTGATTGATGAAGGAAGAGTTATAAATATGAGTGATGTTCAAAAATATTATAGTGAAAAGAATTCTAGTTCTAGTAAACAATTTAGAAAGAGAAAAGGTAATTAGAGTAATAAAATTTTTAACTTAAACTATATTTAAATTTTCTTTTTTGCTATAATCTTTATGAGGAGAATAATTATGAAGATTTTGAAAAGGATTATTTTTGGTTTATTAAACTTAATTTTATTTAGTTTAGTTTTTATGCTAGTATTTAGCTTTTCACTTAAAAACTTTTTTAGTGAAGCTTTTCTTGGTAGCATTGTTAAAGAAAAGTTGTCTTCTGAGTTAACTAGTGATTTAGATGATGAGTCCAAGATCAAAGAAGTATTGGAAAGTGAAGAAGCAAATAAATTTATTGATGACTATATTAATAAAACATTGGATGGGGTAGTTGATACTTCTTCTTTGGATGGTATTGACATGGGTGATGATCTTCTTGCTTTTATTAGAGAAAATAAGAGTAGATTGGAAGAAGAAATTGGATTTTCAGTTCCTATGGATAAAGTTGAAGAATTGTTGCAATCTGACTCATATAAAAAATTAGAAGATAGTTATAAAGAGACTGTAAAGAAAGTTAGTGATTCTGTTCCAGAGTCACAGAAGAAATTAATTAAATTGTATAACTTTTTATTATCTGTTAAGTTTAAAGTAATTGTGTCTATTTTAATAATTATTATTTTAATTTTGATGGCTTTACTAGAAAAATCATTATATAAATGGTTAAAATATTTGGGAACTACTACTATTTTAAGTGGAATATTTATTGGTATTATGATTGTTATAGCTAAACTTGTGGTAAATTATATTACTAAGAATGGTTTATATAATGTTGATTTTAGTTTTGATCAGATGATTGTTTGTGGCATTGTTACTTTTATAATTGGTATTGTTACTTGTATCATTTATAAAATAATTGATAATGTAAATAGAAAGAAGGAAGTTGTTAGTTAAACTTCTTTACTTATTTTGATTTATTTAAAAATATTAGCACTCTATATTGACAAGTGCTAATATTTTGCGTATAATTAATACTGAGAGGGGTGATATATATGTATGGTTATCCACAAGAAGAAAAAGAAGAAAATGTATTAGAAAAATATGGTCGTAATATTATTGAAGACGTTAAAAAAGGAAAAATAGATCCAGTAATTGGAAGAGATGAAGAAATAAGAAGTATTACAAGGGTTTTATCTAGAAAGACAAAAAACAATCCAGTTCTTATAGGTGAGCCAGGTGTTGGTAAAACGGCTATTGTTGAGGGACTTGCTTTAAGAATAGTTAAAGGCGACGTACCAAGTAGTTTAAAAAATAAAACTATATGGGAACTTGATATGGCTGCTTTAGTAGCTGGTGCTAAATACAGAGGTGAATTTGAGGAACGTTTAAAGAATGTTTTAAATACAGTGGCAAAAAGTAATGGTGAGATCATTATGTTTATAGATGAGATTCATACTATTGTTGGTACTGGTAGAACTGATGGAGCTATGGATACTTCAAATATTTTAAAACCGATGCTTGCACGTGGTGAAATTCATGTAATTGGAGCTACTACTTTAAATGAATATAGAAAATATATTGAAAAAGATGGAGCGTTAGAGAGGCGTTTTCAAAAGATTAAGGTAGAAGAACCTAATGTAATCGATACAATTACTATACTTAGAGGTTTGAAAGAAAGATTTGAAATTCATCATGGTGTTACTATTCAAGATAAGGCTTTAATTTCAGCAGCTGTTTTATCTAATAGATATATAACAGATAGATATTTACCTGATAAAGCAATAGATTTAATAGATGAAGCTTGTGCTACTATTCGTGTACAGATGGATTCTGTTCCATTTGAACTTGATACATTAACTCATAAAATAATGCGATTAGAGATAGAAAAACAAGCTATTAGAAAAGAAAAAGATGAAATATCTAAGAAGAGATTAAATGATATAGAGCAAGAATTAGTTAAATTAAAAGCTAAAGAAAGTGAATTGACTGAGGCTTGGAATAAAGAGAAGAATTTAAATGATGATATTAAATCTAAGAAGAAGGAGATAGAGCAAGCTAAATTTGAACTTGATCAAGCTGAGAATAAATATGATTTGGAAAGAGCTGCTATCTTAAGACATGGTGAGATTCCAAGACTTGAAAAAGAATTGGAAGAGTTAAATAATGTTGAGAAAAATAAAATCTTAAGTGATACTGTTACAGAGGATGATATTGCTAAAATAATAGCTAAATGGACTAATATTCCTGTTTCTAAACTAGTTAGTAGTGAAAAGGAAAAATTGTTAAAATTATTTGATAATATGAAAAAGCGTGTTAAGGGACAAGATGAGGCTTTACGTTTAGTTAGTGATGCAGTTATTAAGTCACGTAGTGGAATTAAAGATCCTAATAAACCTATTGCTAGTTTTATGTTTTTAGGTCCAACTGGTGTTGGTAAAACAGAGGTTGCTAGAACATTAGCATATGAATTATTTGATGATGCTCGTCATATGGTTAGAATTGACATGAGTGAATATATGGAGAAATTTAGTGTTTCTAGATTAATTGGTTCTCCTCCAGGATATGTAGGATATGAAGAGGGTGGTCAATTAACAGAAGCTGTAAGAAGAAATCCATATAGTATAGTTTTATTTGATGAAGTAGAAAAGGCTCATCCGGAAGTACTTAATTTACTTTTACAAATACTAGATGATGGTAGAATTACTGATTCTAATGGTAGAACAGTTGACTTTAAAAACACAATTATTATAATGACTTCTAATTTAGGAAGTGATCATATATTAGATGGTAATACTGATAAAGTAATGGATGATGTTAGAACTTACTTTAGACCAGAATTTATCAACAGAATTGATGAAATAATTGTATTCAATCCATTATCAAGAGAAGCTATTAATGAAATACTAGACAAAATAATTAAAGAACTAGAAGATAGATTAACAGATATTAATATACATATAGAATTAACAAATTCAGCAAGAGAAGAATTAATTAATGAAGGATATGATATTAATTATGGAGCTAGACCATTAAAAAGATTAGTTAGTAGAATAATAGAAACTGATTTAGCTAAATTAATTATAAGTGGTGATATTAAAGTAGGGGATAATATTTTAATAGACTATAAAGATACATTTATTATAAGTAAAAAAGAAGATAAAAATAATTAAAAATCTTCTTTTTTTTTATGTGCTAATTTCCTGAGATAAGGCTCAAAATGGCTTTTTCTATTGCATTTTATATATTAGTAGTTTATACTTATATTAATGATAGAATGGCGAGACGAGGTGATATTATGCAAATGTTGAGAAGTCTTAATATAGATGATAGTAAAAAAAAGAAGTTACTATTTTTATGTGGTGCTTTTTTTCTTGCAATGACAATCCTAATCTCTTTAATATCAGTTTCTTTAGCAGCACTTACTGCTACAGAAAGTATAGAAATTTTATCAGAGAAAGTTAATTATGAAAATGGAGAACAAGGTTCTTGGAAAATAAAAAAATCAGCTAATTGGTTGACAAAGGGAAAAGTTAAAGTTACTTATAATATTGATACTAAAGCTATGATTAAAGCTAAAAATATTGATTTACTTTTAGTTGTTAATACATCTAATTCTTTAAGTGATGAACAATTTAATACTATGAAGTCTGATTTAAATAAGTTTTCTGATAGTATTTTGAAAGATGGTTCTTTATCAAGAATAGCACTTTTAAGTTTTAATTCTACTTATAGTCTTGTAAGTGATTTTACTAGTGATAAGACAGTTATTACATCTGGAATAAATGATTTAGCTATGGTGAGTGGATCTAGTTATTATAAGGGATTTCAAGGCATTGATGAGGCTTTGAGTAATTATCAACAGACTGATCAAAATAAGCTTGTTGTAATATTTTTAACTAATGCTCTTCCTAATAAAGATATGCCTAATGAAAAGGCTCAATATAATTATTTGAAGAGTAAGTATTCTAATTTAACAATAAATGCTATAGCATATGATATGGGATCTTTTGTGCCTGATAAAGTAAAAGAGATTAGCGATAGTCAATTTAATGCTACAGATGATACTTTAAATAGTGCTTTGGTTAATGCTGTTGATATGCAGTTTAATTATGAAAATTTTACAATTGATGATTATATAGATACTGATAATTTTAGTTTGGATAATCTTGATAGTTTGAAGGCTACTTATGGTGGGGTTTCTTTAGATACTGATTCTATTGGAAAAAAGGTATCAATTAATTTGAATAATTTGGTTAGTGGAAATAAAGTTAAAATATCTTATGAGATGAGTTTAAATAGTGATAAACTTGCTACTGGCGGTTTATTTCCTATTAATAAAAGTATTAAAGTTAAATCAGCTGTTGGCGAAATAGTTGAAGATGTTTTGAGTGAAAAAACACCTGTTGTTGCGGATGATTATAAAGTTAGTTATATTAGTAATACTCCTGATGGATGTAATATTAGTACATCTCTTCCTAGTAGTACTCATTATTCTGTTTTTGATACGGTTAAAATAGCTGATAATTTGGTTTGTAATGGTTATCAGTTTAGAGGTTGGGAATTAGTATCTAATAAGAATGTTACTATGATTAATAGTAATAACTTTTTAATGCCGGAAGATGATGTTGTAATAAAAGGTACTTGGTCAAAACTTTCAATAAGTAAAAGTATGGATGGTACTGTTTATACACCTCAAACTTTAAATGATATCATTGAAAGTCAAGCTGTTCTTGATAATATTAAAAGTACGTATGCTACTTCTGATACAGGAATTGATTTTTCTAAAGATGCATCTGATACAAATGGGAAAGGTGTTTATACGATGGCATCTACTAAAGATGATGAATTTCCAATTCATTATTATAGAGGGGCTGTTACTAATAATAATGTTAAATATGCTGGATACTGTTGGAAAATAGTTAGAACTACTGAAACTGGTGGAGTAAAACTAGTTTGGAATGGAGCCCCTAATAGTAGTACTGGTGCTTGTGATGGCTCTTCATCTACTATTTTAACTTCAACTTTTAATGAAAAGTCTAATTCTATAGTAGATAGTGGTTATATGTATGGGGAAAGATATGAAAACTCAATTAAGAAAATGAATGATACATGGTATAGCTTAAATGGCAAAACTACTACGACCTTTTTAGATGATTGGAGGGATGTTGCTGGAATTGGTTATGGTTCTATGAGTGTTGCGTCAACATTATTTGGGACAAAGAAGGTTGCTGCTAGTTCAACGTTTACTTATGATAGTAATACGGGAAAGTATACCTTAAAAAGTCCTTCTTGGTATTATGCAAACTTACTACATAAAGATGTTGTTGGTAAATATACTTGTCGAAGTACTTCTTCTATTTCTGCTACTTGTAATCAAATAGGTTATGTTCATAGTGTTGATACAGGAAAAATTTATTATTATTTATTATCAAATGGTGAGGATATGACTGCCGCTAGGGAAAGAGCTAATAGTATAAGATGGTTATATGGAAAAAGTATCAGTTACGATAGTACAACTGGTAATTATGCCTTGAATGATACAACTGAGGATAAGCACATTAGTTTGGTGTCATCGCCTTCTACCTTGCTAAATGATTATCCATATTCTTGTTTATCATCTGATAGCACTTGTTCAACTGTTTATTTTGCTAATCCTGGTCAGACGGCATATCCTTACAAATATGTTCCTTTGACTGGTGGAGAGACTTATGAATCGCTGTACGCTAATGCAGTTACAGATCAATATACATATAAGTATGGTAATGATGTTACTTATGATGAATCCACTGGTATGTATACACTTGTTGATTCGATTTCTTCTCATTGGATAGATTGGGCTACTGATAAAAGTAATATTTCTTCTAATCATCACTATTTTTGTACAGATAATCAGTCATCATGTTCAACGGTAAATTATATTTATTATGCTAGTTTTGAGCACTCACATTATTGGCCATTAACTAGTGGAAAAGGTATTACAGATATTTACAATACTTTACATCTTAATGATAATGATTCATCGGCAAAGTCTAAGGTTGATAATTGGTATAGTAGTAATTTAGTAAAATATAGTGATTATTTAGAAGATACAGTCTGGTGTAATGACAGAGAGTTATCTTCAACTGATGCATTTGATAAAGATAAGGATGTTTCCTCATCACTTAAATTTAAGAGTAGTGATCGATTTAGTTCTCCTGGTGTGAATTGTATCAACAATAATGATAAATTTACTGTTAGTGATAAAATTGGTAATGGGAAGCTTACTTATCCTGTTGGTTTACTTACTAAAGATGAAATTGTTTTAGCTGGTAGCACTGGTTGGTATTTTTCTGCTTATGGTTTATGGACTATTTCTCCATCCTCATATACTGAAGGAAGTTATTTATATTATGGTCCTTCAAATACTTCTCTTTCTACAACATCTAACTACATTAATCCAAGCGTATCACTTAAGAATGGTTTGATGGTTTATGCTGGTAATGGTACATCTAGTAATCCATATGTATTGGAGAGCTTGGCTAAAAAAGTTATTATTGAAGGTGATGATGATATAAAAGCTTCTCCTGGAGCGGCTTTACCTGGTGAAACTATTAATTTACTCTCAATATCTGGAACATCTAAGATAATTTCATTCGACTTGAATGGTGAGACAATTACTGGTTCAAGCTTTACGATGCCTGAAGGCGATGTTTTAATAAATAATATTGTAGCTTTGAAAGTTATTATCGAAGGAAATAGTGATATAAAAGCTTCTCCTACGGTTGCTTCTGCTGGTGAAACTATTAACTTGGTTTCTAAATCAGGTACATCTAAAATAATTTCATTTGACTTGAATGGTGAGACGATTACAGGTTCAAGCTTTACGATGCCTAATGGTGTAGCTTTAATTAATAATATTGTTGCTGTAAAAATTATAGTCAAAGGAAATAGTGATATAGGAACTTCTCCAACAGCAGCTTCACCTGGTGAAACTGTTACTGTAATTTCAAAATCAGGCTTATATAGGATAATTTCATTTGACTTGAATGGAGAAACTATAACTGGTTCAAGCTTTACGATGCCTAATGGTGATGCTGTAATTAGTAATGTTGTAGTTGAGAAAAAAGAACAAAAAATCTTTGAATCAGAACATGATCCATATCCTAATAATATTGCTTCTAAAGTTTATGGTGAACATACATTTGAAAGAGCAACGTCTTTAACTGTTAAAATTACTTATCAGACGGAGAGTACTAGTTATGATTGGATTTATATATATGGTAGTACTAGCACTAGTCCTATTGGTGGTAAAATTGGTGGTACAACTAAGGCCACTAAGACCTTAACTGTTCCTGGCAATTATATAAAAATTGTTTTTAGGACTGATGGCTCTGGTAACAACTATTATGGATTTAGAGCAGTTGTTACTGCTAATTATGATTAATTAAATATATTTAGGAGGTGATTTAATGAATAAAAAACGTAAGACTATAATTATTTGTATGGTTGTTGTTCTTATAATTTTTGTTATTTATTTGTTTAGCGCCTCTTTTAGTTCTTTTATTGATAATGGGGAAAGAGTGGAAGAGGGAAGCAATTTAACCTATTATCTTGATGTTACTTATGATGGTAAAGATAGTGAGGCAACTGTTTCTAGTGATACAGCCTTAGCTAAAGTTTATAGTGATTTTATTCTTGTTGAAGATAAAATCCCAGATGGGCTTACATTTAAGGAGTTTGTTGGACCATCTAGCGGTACTGAAATAGGTGCTGTATCTAGAAATGATAGTTCTACTAGCTGTCCTGGTTATGTTGTTGGTGGTACTGATGGGCTTGTCTATGATTCAACAAATCGTACGGTTTCCTTTAAAATAAAGGGATTACAGGCTGGATGTAAGCTTACTGTTGGTATTTCAACTACGGTATCAAATTTAGGTAATTCTACTAGAAAAGATCTCTACAGTGTTGCTTATGCTAGAGAGAATGCTTTTTCTAGATATAGTAATACTACACATACGTTTATGGGAATTGAATCACTTGTTTTGCATTCTGTTTCATATAAATATGCTGATGATTCACCAATTCCGGATGGAGTTCCTGATTTACCTGATTCTCAAAGCTATGAGCCAGAGGCTTTAGTAAATTTAGTTAGTGAACCATCTGTGCCTGGTTATAAATTCAGTGGATGGGAAGCAAGCAATGTTACAATTACTGCTAATAGTAAGTCCTTTACAATGCCTGATGAAGATGTTGTATTTGTTGGAAGTTTTTCAAAAACAGATCAATATAAAGTTGCTTATTCTTTAAGTGATGATGTTAAACCTAGTGAATATGTTTTACCTAATGAAGGTGAGTATACGTCTGGCGAATACTTTAAAATTGATGTTTTAAAAAGTGGAGATATTATAAATGGATATAGATTCTTAGGATGGGATTTAAGTAGTTTATCTGGTTGTGTTTCCGCTGATAGTTCTGATACTGATTCTTCTACTATATGTTTAATGCCTTCTAGTGATGTTAACATTGTTGGTAAATTTGAAAAAGTCAAGTATTCTGTTACATATCAGTTTAAGGGAGACGTTTTACCAAGTAATGCTGATAGTCTATTACCATCTAGTGAAAGTTATAATTTTCAAGATGAAGTTACTTTGGCTGATAATCCTACTGCTAGTGGTTATAGGTTTTTGGGTTGGAATGCTAGTAATACATTTAAAATGCCAGAAGAGAATGTTGTGATATATGGAGAATGGGCTGTACAAGCAGGAACTTTTTCTCCAGGTATAATTATTACTGCTTCCTCTGATGGTGAAACTTATACTGATTCTGATAATATTTATAGTAAAAATGATAAAAAAGTATTATTTAAAACTACTATTTCCAATACTGCTAGTTATGCTATAAGTGAGGTTATGGTAAAAAATAATTTGGATAATAATACTATTAAAGCTAGTGATAATTATAAATTACTAGATAACCAATATATTAGTATTCCTACTATAGCAGCAGGTGGTAGTGTTGATATTATTTCTGAATTTAATATACCTGATGTTGTATATAATGTTTATTCTGTTAAGATGGATGTAATTGGAGCTGTAGCTGATAGTAATTATTATTTGGATGAGACAACTGCTAATTCATCGACACTTGCTTTTACTGTTTCTAATATTGGATTAAATATCAATGTTGTTGATCCTGATGGGAACAGTTTAACAGACAATAATTTTGCTTTATATAAATCTAGTGATTATTCTGATGAACCTATTGAGGGAAAATCATTTTTGGGATTACAACCTGGTATTACTTATTATTTGAAGCAAACACGAGTGTCTACTGGTTATGTAATGACTAAACCACTTACTGTTAATATTAGTACAGATGGTACTATTACTATAGATGATACTGAACTCCGGAATGATAATTTTATATCTACTGTTCAAATTACTAATAAAAAAATTGATTTATTGCCCCAAACCGGTGGTGTTGGTATTATACCTTTCATATTATCAGGATTAGGTATAATTATCATTAGTGCCGTTATATATATACTATATTTAAAGAAGGAGAGTGATGAATATGCGTAAGATAGGTTTAACTTTCTTCTTTACTATATTAATTTCAATTATTTCTATAACTGATGTATGGGCTTTAGAGATTGATACTAGTAAAGTATGTAGTTTAGCTGGTCTATATAGTTTTGGGGAACAAAAGTTAAGTGGAGCAAATGTTTATCTTTATAAACTTGCTGATATCAGTAATAGTGGTGATACTGTTAAGTATACCTATACTGATAACTTTAAGAGTTTTGATAAAGATATTAACAATTATACTTCTTCATCTTGGGGAGATTATGCTAATGAGGTGGCCGAGCATATACAAATTAAGAAGATTAAAGAGGATGTTTCTAGTGTTACTGACACCGCTGGAAAATATTCATTTAATCAATTGACAACAGGTTTATATTTGGTTATTATTGATAGTGTAGAAGATGATAGTTATAGATATAATGCGTCGCCTTCATTGATTAGTATTCCAAATTACAATATGATTACTAATCAATATATGTATGATTTATCTGTTGTTATGAAAACGGAGGCAACTTCTATTAAACAACCAGATAATCCAAACAATGATAACAAAACTGATGTACCTTATACTTATGATGCAATTACTAGATATGTTATAGTCTTTGTAGTTGCTTTATCAGTATTAGTTATTACAGTTTGTTATATAAATAAAAAAAGAAAGGATGTAAAGAAGAATGAAAAAAATAATGAAAAGATTAGTTAGTGTTGCTTTAGTTTTAACGTTATTGCTTATTCCATTTAGTTATTTATTAAGTGTTAAAGCTGAACCGTTAAATATTACTGTTGACGCTGATAAGAAGGTTAATGTTACTTCAACAATTACTGTTAAGACATCACCTTCAATAACTAGTTTAACTGGTGATACTTTAGTAGCATATAAAGTTTTAGATGCTTATTATGATTCAGTTTCTAACCAATTAACTTATGATTTTACTGATAATTTTAAGAACTTTAAAACTAGTGCTTATGCTACTACTGACAACAAGGATTTTTCAACTTTAACAGTAGATGAATATGTTCGCTATGGAGCTAAAGAAGATGCTAATACTACAGAATTTGAATTATTAGTTGCTCAATTTGCTAAATATGTTAAAGCTAATACTATTACTGATGGTGTTACATTAACTGTAAGTTCTGATGGAGCACAAGCTTCAGCAGAAGCTAAAGTAGGTTCATATTTAGTTTTACCTACTGTTACTTTGAAGATCTTTACTGCAATGCTTGGTAATGTTGAGATTGCTGCTGAAAATGGTGCATGGGTGTTAAAACCAGCTGAAATAGTTGCCAAAGGTACTACTATTGGTGACTCATTTGCAGATAGCCAATATAATACTGGAAAAACTAAATCAATATTAAGTAAAGGACATTATGAGGCTTCAGTCATTGTAGGTAAAGATTATAAATATATTGTTTCAACTGCATTGCCAAAATATCCAACTAATGCTTCTAATACAACATTTGTAATTACTGAAACATTAGCAGATACTATTGATTTTGCTGGTATTGATACAATGGAAATTTATGATGGTGGTATGGATAATGAAGCTAATAAGTTAACTAATGACAATGGTACTTTTAAGAATAGTGCTGGTCAAACTGTAGCTTCTGTAACTGTTGATGGTCAAAAAATTGTGATTTCTTTCAATCCAAATAATGCTGGTGGATCACAATTAGTTGATATTGTTTATAAGGCACGTTTAAATGCTAGTGCTAACAATGATTATACAAAATCTCATTTATCTAGTTCTGTACTTAAATATGCTGTTGATCCATACGGCGCTCCAGATAGTACATTAGATACTGTTAATAAAACTACTGGTGCTTCTGTAACATACGCACGTACTTATGGTTTTAGAGTTGAAAATGTTGAACAAGGTGATAATAATCAAAAACTTTCTGGTGCTAATTTTGAGTTATATGATAGTAATCAAAATAAAATAGATGGAACATTTACAGCAGATGGTGCTGGGGTATTAAATTTCTCTAATGGTCTTGCTGAAGGTCAATATACATTAAAACAAATTAAAGCTCCAGCAGGTTATACTGTAGCATCACCTATAACATTTACATTAACAGCTTCTGATGCAGAGGATTATTTTGATGTTGTAAGTGCTTCCTATACTGTTACAGTAGCTAACACTAAGGCTGGATTATTACCAGCAACTGGTGGTTTAGGTACTATACTTTATACACTTATTGGTTTGTTTATTATAACTTTCTCAGCAACTGCTGTTGTGTATTATCGTAAAAAAAAGACTGCAACTAATGAGTAATGCCTAAACCAAGAAAAAAAAGTTGTATTCCTATTATTATATTTGTTGTATTTATAATAGTGGGAGTACTTATTATGTTATATCCTGTTATTTGTAATTTTATTAATTCTCAATCTTCGCAGCAGGTAATTAAAAGTTATTCTACTAGTATATCTAGTTATGATAAGAGTCGTTATGATGCCTTATTACAGTCTGCTATTGATTATAATAGTAAATTATCTGGTACTACTGTAGTTGATGCTTTCTCTACTGGTGATGATAGTGAGTCTCAAGAGTATAACAATATTTTAAATATTAGTGATACTGGAATAATGGGGTATATCGAAATTCCAAAGATAGATGTTAAAATTCCTATCTATCATGGAACAAGTACTAAAGTTTTACAAAGAGGTGCTGGACATTTAAAAGATAGTTCTTTTCCAGTAGGTGGTTCTAGTACGCATGCTATTTTAGCAGGGCATAGAGGATTACCTACTTCTAGACTTTTTACTGATTTAAATCAACTTAAAGTTGGGGATTTATTCTACATATATATATTAGATAAAACTTTGGCTTATCAAGTGGATAAGATTCAAATAGTTGAGCCTTCTAATGTTGAACCATTAAGGCTACAAGAAGGAAAGGATTATGTGACTTTAGTTACTTGTACTCCATATGCGGTTAATACACATAGATTATTAGTACGTGGAACTAGAGTTGAATATAAAAAAGAAGTATTAGAAAATATTCATGTAGAGAATAAAGCATCTACTGCTGATATTATTTTCTATATTGGATTAGCTATTGCTTTAATTATTATAATCCTTGTAATAATAATTAGTAGAAAGATTAAAAAGAAAAGTACTAAGATGAATATTCCAGTAAATTGTGATAATAAACAAGAAGTACTTGAGGTTATATAAAAGATTGTAACATTTTGTTACAATCTTTTTTGACTTTTTGTAATTCTATTATATAATAGTATTATATAGGGTAGTCTTATAGTATGAGGGTGATTGATTTATGATTAATAGCAGTAACAAAGAAAATAAAGGTTTTACTATGGTAGAATTACTTGCTACAGTAGTTATTTTGGGAATTTTAGCTGGGATTGGTGTTCCTTTGGTTTATAGATATTTAAATAAAGCTAGAACTAATTCTTATAATCATATGCTTACTGGTGCATATGATGCTGCTAATAACATGATTATAGAAAATAATTATAATTGTGTAGAGGGCGAGGATAATAAGTGTATTTTTAAATTATCATCTTTAGTTCAACAAGATTATCTTGAAATTTTAGATGATCCGGCAAAACATGGTAGTACGTGTGATGGTGTAATAAAAGTTGTTCCTTCTTCTATTACTACTGGCAGTTTGAAATCGTACAATTATATTTGTTATTTACAATGTAGTGGTTATTCTACTACTGTTAAATGGGAAAGTGGAGCTGCAGCTGATGATTATAGCTCTTCTCCAAGTGATACGGCTCATTTGGTAAATTTATTTAAAGATCTTTAGTTTCAAATAGCTTTTTATTATTTAAGAGTCTTTTATCATTAGGATTGTATTGAAGAGCTATATCTATAAAATATACTGCATAGTTATATCTTTCTTGATAATAGTTACTTATTGATAATAGATCATATATTGTTTCATTCCAACTAAATGGTTCATTTATATATGTTTTTAAGTGATACTTTATTTTTAAGGCTTTGAGACAATATTTTTCGACGTCTTCATAATTTTTTTCATCATAGGCAAGAAATGCTCTTTCGACTAGTGGATCTCTTAAGTAAGGTGTTTCTTTTATGGCTTTATCTAGCCATTTTTTTGCTTCCTCATAGTTATCTAGTTTTTTGTAACATCTACTAATAAATCTCATTGATGCTGATCTTTCATCTTTCCATGTAGCTTTTTTAAGAGTTAGATGTTTTTTTAGAGTATTAATACAATCTTCCCATCTTTCATAATACATATATTCTCTACCTAAATAATGCATATTACGATCGTCTTCTGGGTCTTCTTTTACTGATAGTTCTAAAAGTGGAAAATATGATTTCCTTGATTTATTATGATCTGGGTAGTGATTTAGAATAATACTATCTATTGTTATTGCGTTTTCTTTTTTATCTGTTTCTAATATTTCATGTACGGGATGAGTCCATTTATAGTTATTTCTTGAATGAATTTTTTCAGTATAGAATGTTGTGATAGGTTTGCTATTACTGTCTAGACTCCAATTGTAAGTATATCTGGCTCTAGTTGTATTTTTGGTCCAGTTTTTTTCTAGCTTTTTTCGCCAGCCTTTTTCAAAAACTTCATCTAAATCAGTGCAGACACAAATATCTGTATTTATTGGTACTAAGTTTAGTGATTCATTTCTTGCCACATCGAAACGCCATGGTGTGATTATTTTTTGTTTTACTATGACGTTTTTCTCTTTTAATTTTTTAATTGTACTATCAGTTGAACCGGTATCTAATACATATATTTCATCTGCTTCTTTCATTGATTCTACCCAACGATTTACAAATTTTTCTTCATTTTTGCAAATGGCATAAACACATATTTTCATGTTATCAGTCCTTTTATATTTTTTATTTTTGTGTTATTATATATTTATATTATGATAGGAGGCTTTAGTTTATGAAATGTGTAATGATAGATGATGTTAAAAAGTTTAAAGTTGGTAATATAGATGAGCCAACTGCCAAACATGGAAGAGTCTTAATCGATGTCTTGGAGTCTGGTATTTGTGGTTCGGATATACATTATTGGGTTAGTGGGGAACCTAAGGGACTTGTTATGGGACATGAGTTTTCAGGTAAAGTTGTTGATAATGGTGGACGAAGTGACTTAAAGGTTGGTGATAGGGTTACAGCACTTCCAATTTCTCCTTGTGATGAATGTAGTGCATGCTTAAGTGGTAATCATCAGTATTGTGCTAAAACGTGGAATGAAGCACTTGGACTTTCATTATCTAATCCGGGAGCTTTATCTCCTCGTATTTCAGTTAGATCAGATATGGTTGTAAAATTACCAGATACAGTAAGTGATATTGAAGGAAGCTTAGTTGAACCTACAGCAGTAAGTTTACATGCTGTTCATCTTGCTGATATAAAAGTTGGTGATAAAGTATTAGTAATAGGTGGCGGAATAATCGGTTTATTATGTGCTATGTTTGCTAAAATGGAAGGTGCTAGTTATGTTGCTATATCGGAGGTTAATAAAAAAAGAGGAAATAAGGCAATAGATTTAGAGGTTGCTGATGAGTTCTTTGATGCTAAGGATACAGAACTAGTCAATAAAACTAATTGTATTACTGGTGGAGGTTTTGATATTGTAATAGATTGTTGCGGAAATTCTCCTGCTGTTAGTACGGCAATAATGGCTGTTAAGCCTGGTGGTATGGTAATACTTGTTGGTGTGTCTTTAGGAACAGTAACTATTCCAAGTGTTGTTGCAGTTATGAGAGAATTAACTATTAAAGGCTCAATTGCTTATACAAAAGAGGATTTTCAAGCTTGTATAGATTTGATTGCTAATAAAAGAATAGATGTTTTAAAATTTGTTGATGATGTGGTTGGTTATAAAGATGTACAAAAAGCTTATGAAAGATTGACTTCTGGTAATGATGCTGCAGTTAAAATAATTGTTGATCCTAGTAAGGAGTGATAGTATTGAAATTCGATGATATTGTTTCTAATAGTGAAGAAAAAACTTCTAAATTTTCAAAGTATAAAAGTAGTATTCTTGCTTTTGGAGTCTTTTTAGTAGTTTTAATACTTTTCTTTAGTATATATGGTCTTATAAATAGGGATAAGACACCTAAGAATAATAATACGTCAGTAGAAATATCTAAGGATGATGTTTTGATTCAATCACTTTATAGTAAAGTGCATGATTTTAATAGTAGTGAGCCTTTTTGGATGTATCAAAATGAAAGAGGCAGTCTAATTAGTAACATGACTGAATCTAATAAAATGTCACTTGTATATATAAATTTGAGAGTTAGTGATTTTTCTACTGTGGAGTGTTCTTCAGTTAATAAAATTCCGGATAATTATACTTGCAATGAGAAAACTAAATCAATTAAATTATCTGATGTGGATAGAGTATATAGAGAGATTTTTGGTAATGCGAGTAAAATAAATACATCAGCTATTATTAAAACGGATATTTATAGTAATGAAATCTATTCTTATGTTTACGATCTTGATTCATATGTTTTACTTACTAATAAAAATCCTAAAACTATTTCTGGTGTTTCTAATTATAAATATACTTTAGAAAAAGTTGATATTAGTAATAATGAAATAAAGATATATGAAGAAATTACTGATAGTAGTAAAACTAGTAATAATGTAGATAATTATATTTATACTTTTAAATTAGATAGTAATGGTTTATATACTTATTATAGTAGGGAATTAAGTCAATAGTAGAGGTGATTAGATGAATAATGGTGGATCATTTGATGATATTATAACATGTCGTAATTGTGGAACTATTAATATGAAAGGTACAAAAAGATGTGTAAGATGTGGTAAGAGATTGCATGCTTCTAAAAAGGGAGGCAATAGTTTTATTAATTTTGTTGTTAATACTACTAAACCTAGTAATAAGAAATCTAATAATAACAAGAATAGTAATAATGACTTAGTAGCTTTTATGGCATCTGGGGCTCCTGCTAGTCAGAATAGGGGACCATTTAGTGTTAATAGTAATAAAACTATACATAATGAAAATATTGATAATAGTGATGTCAATGTTAACAATATTAATCAATCTTTTACACAAGTTAATACTAAACAAGAAAAAAAAGTTGTAGAGAATGTACCTGCTGATAAAATAAATTATGTTTCATATCTTATTAATTCATTTTTAAAACCTTTTGATAAATATAGAGATGAAGAAGCTAATTTTGATCTTATGAATACAGGAATATTGCTTGGCATAATGTCTATTGTTTTGTCAATTATAAGTTTATTTGCTATAGTTATGAATATTGTTAGAGTAAATCCAATTTTTTCTGATAAGGTTGTATGGAAAGTTGATAGATTAGCTAATATAAATTATTTTAAGATTTTATTTGTTAATATATTTATGTTTGCTGGAATACTTATAGGTATAGCTTTAGTTTATTATTTTGCTAGTTCAATAATATTAAAGAAGAAGACTAATTTGTTTAGATTACTTGGTGCTACTATAACAGCTTTTGTTCCTTTAGTAGTAGCTATTTTTGTAGGACAGGTTCTAGCTCTTATTAGTTCATTTTTTGGACTTGCTATTGCATCAATTGGTGGTATTTATGCATTTATGATTTTAATTGGACTGATTAATTATAATATTGATATTGATAATGATGATAAGAGTTCTTTTATATATTTTAATTTTATTTGTTTATCAATTGTTGTATTAATACTTGGACCTATATTTTATAATGTTATAGCCTCTTTCTTTAGTGGTTTTATGGCATAATTAAAAGGCTTTCAATTTTGAAAGACCTTTTAATTTGCAACATATTCTATGGTCATTGTTATTAAGCAATTTGTGAAGTAGGAGTTTGATTTTATATACATAATGTCTGGAGTATTTAAGTAAATTTCTTTAGGACTTAGGTTTACTAATTCATAGTTATTATTAATATCATTAATTGATAATAAGCCTGATCCTGTTATAGTATTATATTCACTATTATATATCCACTTACTATTACCTATATATATATTATCTGTATTAATTAATCTAAGACCTATGGTAATAAAATCTTTATTTGGATTAAAACTATTTTCGTTTATTATTTTAGCTGATACTGTAAATGATACTTTATAACAACCTAATCTATTGAATTTTATGGTATTATCATTAGAATTTAGAGTTACGATATTTTTGGTATCTAATTCTTTTCTTTCTATTGGTAATCTAGTATTTGATTCTATTTTCATACCATCTGCAGTAGTTTGATGGTTGAATGTTACTAAATATGTCATTTGTGTTGTATCTTTTAATAATCCTGGATCACCTTGTTTGCCTTTTGGTATATAAAATGTTAGGTGATGAATGTTATTTTCAAAATCATCTAGTACTTGGGCCTCTTCATCTGGTTCAATTGTTTCTGCTCCATCTATTGTGATAATTTCACTTGGCCCTGTTTCACCTTGAATACCTTGTGGACCGGGAATTCCTTGAGGTCCTGTGTCACCTTTTGGTCCTTTTATGTTACCAGCATTAGTCCAATTATGATTGTTATTTGACCATACATATAAATTTCCATCAACCAAGTATGATTCGTTTGTTTTTCCTTCAGGATGTTCATCGATAAATTTTTGATAATCATCATATGTTCCTACGACATTTACACTGCTTCCAGGATTGCCAGTTGGCCCAGTAGGTCCAGTTGGCCCGGTTGGTCCAATTATGCCAGCAGGTCCAGTTGGTCCAGTAGGTCCAATTAAATAGCAGTTATGATGACAGAGGTTTGAATATTTATTTTTATTTAATTTACAATTCATGCTTTCACTTCCTTATATGGTAGTTTATGTTCTTTTAATATTGATGAATGTTTATTTAACTAAAAAAGGTGCTTTTTGCACCTTTAATTTAAGATAATTTTATGATATTTAAGTAAGCACTTGTTCCGCTTGTTGGTGTTATGGTAGCACCTACACTTGATTCAAGGGCTAGTGCTATCTCGCTTCCTTCTTGAAGTTGTGTAATGATACTTCCTTGTAGAGTTTCATCTTTGCTTGCTTCTATATCTTTTGTGATTGTTGAACCATTTATTAGTACGGTATTATTTGTTACATCAAGACTTAATGTACTAGCGACTGATGATGAACCTTGGAATAGGTAGTCTATTTTATAGGTACCACTTTCGGTTATTGTTAATGTATTAGCATTATCTCCTGTTATGCCAGATAATGTTCCTGTTGTAGTAAGCGGTACGGTGCTTTGGGTGTTTGCGGTTAGAACAATAGTATTTTCAGTTGTGTCATATTTGCTACCAAAAGAACTTATTTCACCAGTTCCGGCTGGCCCCGTAGGTCCAGTTGGTCCAGTTGGTCCTGTAGGTCCAGTGGGTCCGGTTGGTCCTGTAGGTCCAGTGGGTCCAGTAGGCCCTACAGGAAAACAGTTATTGAATTGATATGGTTTTTTATTACAACTCATAATTTCCCTCCTCAATTTAATGTATGATGTTTATTTTTATCTGATTAGTTTATATATACGTTTTTCATGTAATTTTGCTGTTGAATAAAATATTGTAAAATTAGTGCTTTTGCTTTATAATTTGTATATGAGTAGTATAGTATAAACTTATTTGGAGGTAGTATCTATGATGAAAAATATTAGTATTAACTTTTCAAAAAAGAAACTTCTACTTTTATTATTTTGTATTCTGATTATCTTTTTAGTTATATATATATTTAGAGCTTCTTTTGCTGACGTTGATATTAGTACTAATAGTATTGATTATAGCAAGTATAGACCTTCAGATAATTTTAAGTCAACTAATTATTCATGTAATTCAACACTTTATGAGTTTAGTCATGGTTCTTATGATAAACAATGGATAGACATTGTTGTTAGGATAAATAATTCTGTTACTAGTGGAGTTAATGTTTCTGGTAAGAAATTTGATTCTGAGCATACAGGAGAGGGAACAATTTGTACTGGTTCAGGAACAAAATTACAAGCAACTGATAAATCAACAGGGGCTTGGTTTAGATATATGGATAGTTCCGGTAAATTTAGTGCTACTATTAGGTATAAAATTCCAGAAACTAATAAAGTTTATTCTATTGAGATGAATAAGAGTAATGTTACAAACTCTGTAGATAATATGGTAATTAATTCATCCAGTTCAACTAACGTTTTTTGCTATAAATATGGGGATACTTCCAGTACAGAAACTGGTACTTCTTGTGCTAAGTGGAATTCAAATACTGTTTATGCACCGAAGGATGCTAGCATAGGTGATTTCACTTGGTGTTCTGGGTTAAAGAAGGATGAAGAAAAAAAGTGTCCTGTTCACCAACTTCTTGTTGATATAAATCCTAAGTTTAATGTCACTTATCTTGATTATAATGGTAATGTTTTGAAAGAGATGACTGCTTATAATTATAAGACTCCTTTAGATAGTGTTTCTAAACCTAGTAATCCAACAAGGGCTAGTAGTGTTTCTCATGATTATACTTTTTCTGGATGGTCTACTGATGTTGATAATGGTGGAGTTAATTATTTGGTTGATGATATTGTTTATGTTGCGACTTATAAAGAGACGCTTAGAAAATATTCTATTACTTTTAAGGATTATGATGGAACCATTCTCGCTGGACCAACTTCTTATGATTATGGTACAACAGTTGATAAAATTAATGTTCCTACGCCTTCACGTTCTGGATATAAATTTATTGGTTGGGATAGTAGTATTTCTACTGTTGAAGGTGATAAGATTTATACTGCTGTTTATAAGAAGGTTCACACAGTATCATTTTCTGATGGTTTTGGTAATAGTTTAGGTGATGTCTCAGTTCTTGATGGTGATGATGCTACTGCTTCTATAACGGCACCTTCACGTCTTGGGTATAAGTTTTCTGGATGGGATAAGGATATTTCAAATATTAAATCTGATATGACAGTTATTGCTACTTGGACTTTAGAAAACTATAGTATTACTTATGATTATAATGATGGTACTGCTTCTGGCAATCCTTCGTCATATACAGTTGAAAGTGAAGATATCACACTTGTTAATCCAACAAGAGTTGGATATACTTTTGTGGGATGGACTGGTACTGGCCTTGATTCAGCTACTATTGATGTAGTAATACCTAAAGGTAGTACTTCTAACAGATCGTATGTAGCTAATTGGAAGATAAATAGCTATAATGTTATTTTGGAGATAGATGTTGGTATTAAATCAGTATCTGGTGATGGCACTTATGAGTATGGTGAAGAAGTTACAATAGATGCTGAGGTTATGGAAGGTTATGACTTTGCTGGTTGGTTTCAAGGTAATAATCCATTCACTCTTGATGCTAAATATACTTTTAAAATGGGAGATCATGATGTTATTTATATGGCTTCTGGTACGTTAAAACAATTTAATATAGAAATAGAAAAAATAAAGGATGGTACGGCTTTCTTTAATGATGTTTCCTCATTTTATTATAATAAAAGTCATACAGTAACTTTTGGTGAAGAAGTTGGTTACACTATAGATACTGTTGTTGTTGATGATGAGTATATTGACTTTACTGACGGAAGTTATAATTTTGAAAATATAAAGAGTAATCATAAGATATTAATAAGTTATGCTACTGATGCTAATGGTGATGGCATACCAGATAAATATCAAAAGACTATTACTTATAAAGTTGTTAATGGTGTGTTTGCTAAAACTTTAACTAATGATGATATAGTTATTAAGTATAATAGTGGCGTATACAATAGTGAAACTGGTAAATGGGATGATGCTCAATATAAGTTAAATGATGTTCCAGAAGTTATTCCTAATGATGGTTATCTAAGTGGCGTTTGGGATGTTGATATAAATAATGATACCATAGTAAAAGATGATGTAGTATATACATGTACTTGTGTTTATGATTATAAATTTACAAAACAGCCAACTATTAAAAAACAAGATGCTTTTGGAATGTTTGAAATTGAATGGGAAACTAACTTTACTCCAGTAAAAATTGAAAGATATGATAAAACAGATGATAGACTTATAGGAGTAGTTGATAATCCTTCGACTCTAACAACGACTGAGAATCTGGAAGAGGGAGAGAGAATAGATTATTATCTTAGAGTTTATTATGATGATAACCATTATATTGATAGTGATTCTATTATATTAAAAAGATATATATTACTTCCTGCTACAGGTGATACTGGTACAATATTTTATACGATATTTGGGCTTTTAATAATAGTAGATGCTTCAATATTCTTTATGACTTATAGAATGAATTATAGTAGTAATATGTAAAAGAATGTAAATATTATAGGTTTATTTTGGACTATACTAGAAATAGTCCTTTTATTTTGATAAAATTATCTTTGATGTTGTATAGGGGAGGATTATGAACACTAAAATTTTTAGTAGTATAAAGAAGTATTTAAAAAATAGAAAAGAATTAGTAGTACTTGATTTAAATATTAAAAATTATAATAAGAATAATTTTTATATAGCTTTAGTATTTAATAAAAAAATAGAAAAATTTAAGATTATGTTTATTCCAATTGATGCAGTTGATAATGTTAATAGAATAGAAGATTATGTTTGTTATCAATTTGTAAATATATATTTAGTTAATCATATATTAGAGACTTTTGGAACATATAGGGAAAAATATAAGAATAAGATCTTTGATTTGAGAAATAAAAATAT
>OIYS01000152.1_pt1 | contig 51550 bp, 41 predicted proteins | sample 1588271 | NCBI WGS metagenome assembly OIYS01 (sample SAMN03283286) | human gut metagenome | biome: human-associated habitat; material: feces | host: Homo sapiens | place: Peru | collected 2012 | reverse complement strand
GTCTCGATCATAGATCGGCTCCGCATACGCGAATGTAAGTCGTGTTATTCAGTTAGTAATATTTGCCTTTCAGACGGGCAATGCCTTCCTGTTTACGGAAATAGGCAAGGTTGATTGGGTCTTGGGCCTTGCATTTTGGACACTTGGGGCGGACGTGGCCGACCGCATCTGAATACACCTTCATAATTGGAAAATTACAGCGGGGGCAACGGATTTCACGAAGTGTCAGCCATGATGCCTCGTTGGCCGACCGAATCAACTTTTCCTGTTTTTCAGGCGCAGTCTGAGCTGGCCTGCGGCATGGTGAATATCCGCTCATGTCGCCCGCCTCATTTTCAGAACGTACTCCTGTATGTCATGACGTTCTACCATGTTATACTTTTTCAGCTGGATAAGCAGAGCTGAAAAGGAAACACCCAGTTCGTCGGCCATAGCGTTTACTGCCGGTTTGGTGCTGGGAAGAAGCACACACTCTCCATAGATGGGAATGCGCTGTCTCCTGACATGGCGGCGCAGTGTGCTTTCGAGAAGCGGCTTGGGCATGAGCAACAGGGCAGCCATTGTGTTGGCCTGACACTCACCTAAATCCAGACGTTCCTGTAGTTCTTGAAAACTGTAGCTCCGCTCGCTATCGTAGTCACGGTCAAAGCAAGCTGGATTATGCAGAGGGTCTGCACGGTTAATCAGGACATGGCCAATTTCATGGGCAAGGACAAACCGCCTGCGGCAGTTCTCTGCGGGACGCTGCAAAAAAGAATCTAATATAATCGTATCCTTTGGAAAGACAACCCCAACCCGTTGATTTTGCCGGTTTACATATAGAGGATACGAACCATTCGACAGGAAACCAATCTTGTCCATGTCTTCCTCCATGATCTGCTCGTACAGAACGGACAGGCCGAGAAAACGGGCTATGCTGTCAATATCGATTTGACCGGATTCCTGATGGCCGCAGGCCACGTGAATCAGACCGGAAGCAATTTCTTCAATCTCTTTGTTTGAAATAAATACTTTCATCGATAAACCTCCTCGTGGTGAAAAACCGCACCTTTTGAGAGGAAAAAGGTGTTCCAAGAACGTGCACAGCTCTAACTAGACAGAGCTACAGGCGATAGCGGCTTCCTACCTCCTGCATGAGTGGAATAGCCCTGTGAGCAAGAGCTTTTTACTTCGGGTGCCTTTATTATAGCTGGTGGCGAAAATGTTGTCAAGAACAAATGTTTGAATATAATAAAAGAGTCACAGAACTGCGACTCTTTCAAATTGACAACGGTGAAAAGTTAGACTATAATCGAATTAACATAAAAAAGGTGGGGAAATCATGGAGATTAGTACGCCACAGAAGGTAAAGCTGCTCAAATTGATGGAATTGCTGCGTGAAAACAGTGACGGGGAGCATCCGCTAAAAACAAATGAGCTATGTGCTATGCTGGGGGAGGCCGGAATCTCTTGTGACCGCAGAACATTGAGCAAGGATATCGCTGTACTGAACGACTGCGGGTATGAAATTCTCTCCACAATGCAGGGACATGATAAAGCGTACTACATTGCGGATCGTAGCTTCTCGCTTGCGGAACTGAAAATACTGATTGACGCGGTTCAGGCGGCATCTTTTATTTCGGAATCCAAGACGAAGAATCTGATTGATAAGATTGCGGCCTTGGGCAGTAACCACCGTGCGGAGCTTTTGCGGGGAAGTATGGTATGCTTCAATTCCAGAAAGCACAGCAATGAGCAAATCTATTATTCTGTGGAATCCCTGGAAGAAGCTCTGCGGAAGCATAAAAAGGTGTCGTTTATTTACTTTGATTTGAATGAGAACAGGGAGAAGGTATACCGCAGAGAAAAGAGCCGCTACATTGTTGACCCGGTGGCACTGGTCTACAATGAGGACAATTACTACCTGATGTGCTTTTCGGCAAAGCATAACGATGTCGTCAATTACCGGGTAGACCGCATGGAACAGGTGCGCGTAGAAGCGGAATCCGCAGATCAACGGGCTGTGATTCACGCCTCCAATGTCGCGGATTACACAGAGCAGGCATTCAAGATGTATAACGGAAAAACGGAGACGGTCACGTTGGAGTTCAGTAAGGCGTTGATTGGTGTTGTCTACGACAAATTCGGTGAGGATACCGAAATCTGGCAGGAAGAAGATGGGAAGTACACAGCCAATGTCAAGGTACAGATTAGCCCAACTTTCTGGGGGTGGCTGTTCCAGTTTGGGGGAAGGATGCAGCTGAAGATGCCTATGGTGCTGCGGGAGGAAATGGAGCGGCAGCTGGAGCTGCTTGCGGATACGAATAAGCACGGGGAGTAGGTAACTGATGGCGGCGGCTTCCGCATTGTGCTGAAGGAATATGCCAATTTAGGAGGCTTCTTTATGTACAAAAGTGATGTGAATATCAAGCATACCAACAAATCTCACCTTTATTGGGGTATCGATAAGTCAAGCGGCGACGTGGTATATATTGATGATGTTGTGCTTCGTGGGCTGAATTGTAACTGCAAATGCGCTGCTTGCCAAGGCGATTTTATTGCAAGAAAAGGTGAAAAGAATGTCCACCATTTTGCACATCAATCAAATTATGACTGTGTATATGCGAATGAAATTGCGGTATACCTTCTCGTGAATAAGATACTGTCAAATTGCAGGGAAATTGAAGTACCTTGTGTGAAAGTTAAAATGGGACAGCGGACACTTACTGCAAAGAAAGAGGAAAAGGTGTCTGTTGGCCGGGTATATTATCATTGCGACCCGGAGCAGTACCCGCCTCTGTTAATAGCGGAACTTGGGGGAGCATATACCAGAATTATTTTGTCTTTTGATAACTATTACACAGCAGAAGATTATACACTTCTTGAAAAAGAAGCGAGGGAAAATGGATGGTGCTGCTTATCAATTAGGCTACCTCGAATAAACAATGAAAGATCAATTAACATACAGCAGATAGAAAATAGTGTAAAATCGGCTCTTATTTCAAAAGAGTGGATACGTAATAGAATGGGGGACGAGACAGAGAAACGAATTCGTGAAAGGGCAAGGACGCCTGGTATAATTAAAGGCAGGACCCAAAATGCGTATGCGTGCCCAATTCATGAGCGGGAATACAATGGGATATTCTACGCTTTTCCAAACGATTGCTATAACTGCGATTATAATTGTTCTCCGAACTCTGAGTGTAGCTGCTTGGCGATAGATGGCTATTTGAATCTGAATGATCTGAATAGTTCCGCTGAAAAGCGAATGAGAAGACTGGCGGATTTCCAGAAAGAAAAAGATCAAATCCGAAAAATCAAGGAACAGAATCTCGAAAAGAACAGAGATTATCAAACCAATAATGGGTATCAGTGGTTCCGAATGGAGAATATGCCCAAGCAAACTTTATCAGCGTCCGAAAAATATCGAATCGGTTTGGAAGAAGTTCGAGATAAAATGGATGTACCTTCGAGTTCTCCGGTATTGGATCAATTTAATGTCAGATGGGTGAAGTGTAAAATATGCCAGGCGGTTAAGCCGGCATCTGAAATGGCTATCTATGGCGGATTGAATGAAGCAAATAGGGGGGAATGCAGTGAGTGCGTCAGAAAACGGAGCATGAGGAAACGATAAAATAGCTGATAGTAATTTTTGAAACGAATTAGCTAATAGCATAAAATCAATCCAATACGCTTGTTCTAAAAAGTTTCCATTTTCCTTATACTAATAACACTGATTTAGTGCTATTTGCATGGGGGATGAAAGCGATGGACAAGGCAGCATTGGGACAGAAGCTCCGTCAGGCGCGGCTGGATAAGGGATATACGCAGCAGAGCCTATCCGAAAAAGCAGATATTGGTGAGGTATATCTGAGTGAAATTGAGCGTGGCTTAAAAATGCCCAGTATGAATCTATTTATCAAGCTGATTACTGCTCTGGATATTTCAGCGGATTATATTCTCCGTGATGAAGTTCCGACAGGCAAGGATTTTGTGTATGATGAACTTACTCAGAAGCTGGATTCCCTGACTCCAAAGCAGAGAAAGACGGCGGCGGATATTTTAGATGCCTATATTCGCAACCTTTAATTAAGATAGTGCAAAGCGGAGGCGCTTCGGTGCCTCCGCAATTTTATTGTGGACTTTCCAAGATCATTTTGATAGAATATAAGCAAATAGCATTTATTATATGCTATAATCTTATATGATGAGGATTGCAGGATGGAGTACAGGAATAAGCTGAAAACTCTTTTGTTTGGGCAGGACATGGAGAGTATGGTGTGCCATGGGCTGCGTAAGTGTATGAAAGATTTTCCTCAGATTGAAGCGGATTATGGAAAGGCCCGGGAAAATATCATCCATCAGCTTGGGGAAGAAGCGCAACGGTTATGCCAGTCTGTTTCGGATCAGGTTTATGCGGCCTTGTTTTTTGCCGGTGTCCAGGGACTGCGAATGAACCGTGATCACTTTCAGAATCCATTGATGCCGGACTGCACCTGGCCTCAAGTAGACTATGATAATTGTGTCCGCATGGAGCAGGTGTACGAGATGCCGGAATATCGGAAGGCCAAAAACGTACAGGAGGAATATTGGCAGAAGAATGCTGCGGCGGACTCGGCGGCGGAGGATGCGATCTGGGAATACCAATCCACCATGGAGACTGCCGGTATAAAGCTGGCGCATTATTACGGGTATCTCCTTGGAAATGAGATACTCCCGTATTGTCTGCCCGGGTACTGTGCGGATTCCGTGCTTACATTGCGATACAAACACATTTTAAGCGACTATTTTGATGGGGTCGTTGAGTCGGACCCGTTTAGCGATTAAGTCAGGTTATTGTGCATACGTACTTTATAACAGGGACAAGAACAAATACTATGTTGGGCAAAGTCAGCACGTACTTACCAGGGTGAATCAGCATTTTACCGGTCATGGTGGAAACGGGGATGTCTACGCAGACTATAAATACCATGACCATTTTGAAATCCGCATTGTAAAATTTGAGGGAAGCGGATTCCGGACGCTGAATGAAATGGAGCGCCGTGCGATAGATACCTATCACGCATTTTCCTGCGGATATAATAAAACAAGAGGAAACAGAGATTAGATTTGACATATAGCACAGCAGATTTTCTGAATTTACAGAATATCGTCATATTAGCAAATGGATTATGACCGGCTATCCAGTCAAACCTGCCTCGCGGAAACCCGTACTTGTTGACTTTATCGGAATTTCAGGGTATAATCGATATAAACAAACTGAATAGTTCTTGTGGCCCCATGGTGCGCAGGCCGGCTGTGGGGATTAAAAAGGGAATGGGGTCAGAAGCCCCGCAGGTAACGCTGCTGTGGGTACCGAGAAGATAAGCCGTCGGCGGAAGCCGGTCATTGGGGAAACCTGAGAAGGCAGAGCTTATTTTTCGCCTGAGGTACGAGTCAGAAAAACTACAAGAAACGGGTAAACGCGGAGGTTTCTCTGCGTGCTTTGTGTTGCGTAAAAACGTTCGCGGCGGTCATTTGGCTGCCGCGCTTTTATTTTGCCGCCGGGGAACAGGAGTGGACAGGATATGAATACACAGTATTTTATCTATGCGATCGAGGTCGAGAAAACAGGCTCCATTACGCAGGCGGCAAATAATCTGTTTATGAGCCAGCCAACCCTCAGCAAGGCCATCCGGGACATGGAGTCCTCCGTGGGCTTCCCCGTCTTCAAGCGAACCTCCAAGGGCGTCGTTCCGACACAGCGGGGGACGGAATTCCTGATATACGCGAAGAAGATCGCCGCTCAGCTCCAGAAAATGGACGCGATCCTCCACGCTCAGGATACCAGCCATCAGCTGTTCAGTCTGGCCATTCCCCGGGTCAGCTATATCGCCAAGGCGGCATCCGAATACGTATGCTCCTTTGACAATCAGCGGGACATGGAGGTGGATATTCTGGAAACCAGCTCCATGCGCGTGATCGATTCCGTCGCCTACGGGCATTACGTGCTGGGGGTCATCCGCTATCACACGGAGGACGAGGATTACTTCCTGAAAAGTCTGGCGGAGGCGGGGCTGCAATATGAGCTTTTGTGGCAGTCCGGTTACGTGGCGCTGATGCGGCACGACCACCCTCTGGCGCAGAAGGAGCAGCTGTCCGCCGGGGATTTTGACCCTTATGTGGAGATCGCCTTCGGCGACGAGGAGGTTCCCTACATCCGCGTCAGCGAGTCGGAAACGCACTCCTGTTTCCTGCGAAGCTCCAAACGCATTCTTGTGTACGACCGGGCGACCCAGTTCGATCTGCTCCGCGCCAACCCCTGTGCGTACATGTGGGTCTCGCCGCTGCCGGAGGAAATTCTCCAGAGCAACCGACTGACCCAGCGGAAATGTCATCAGAACTGCCAGTTCAAGGATCTGATCATCAGCAGAGCCGGATACCGGTTCAGCCGGTTGGACCGGGATTTCATCGACAGATTGTGTCTACAGCGAAATAAAGTCGCTTTCAGCGTCTAGCCATTCCAGAATGATATTGCGCCCATTCCAATTTGGAATGGGCGCTTCTTCGTTTCATGGGAAAATCCCCGATTCCTTATTGCGGTTTGACCAATCAGCGGAAGAGAAGAATATCTCGTTTTTCCACAGCATTCCTTTTATTGGACGGAAGCACGGGATTTTCTAGGCACAAGGGGTGGTTGACGTCATGCAAATATGGAAACAATCTATGCGGTATTTCAATTTCAATATTCCGAGCTTGTTTGATATACTTTTATCGATAGAACAAGTGCTGATACAGCAGCGGTCTGGCTTACCCCTCAGGCCGTGTCCGAAACCTGCGGAGCGACAGCTGCGGGAGTCCTTCCGTTTTCGGGCAGGGCTTGTGTGTTCCACCTTCTTTACCTCATTTCTTTTTCTTTTTGGCACGCCATAGCCAATATCAGGCCGTTGTTCATCCTTTTCACTGGGATTCGGAAACGGGTCCCAGTGAAATGCTGACATTGCTCCGGCGGGATTCCGCCGGGTTCTGTATAAATTTCAGGCAGTACCGCATTGCGCAGCGCTGCCCCAACCGAGAGGAGTTTTTTCATGAGCAGAAAAGTAACTGTTATTGGAGCCGGCAATGTGGGAGCGACCATCGCCTACACACTGTCTCTGGGGGACATTGCTTCCCAGATCGTCGTGGTCGATATCAACAAGGAGAAGGTAGAGGGCGAGGTCATGGACATCGTTCAGGGAACCAGCTTCCGTGAGCCGATCTCCGTCATTGCCGGTGATTACGCCGACGCAGCGGACTCCGACATCGTGATTATCACCTCCGGCATCGGCCGCAAGCCCGGTCAGAGCCGAATTGATCTTGCGCAGACCAATGTCAACATTATGAAGGACATCGCGCCAAAAATCGCAGCCGTTGCCCCCAACGCCCTGTACGTTATCGTCAGCAACCCCGTGGACATCATGACCTACGTATTCACCAAGGTCTCCGGCATCCCGGAAAATCAGGTCATCGGCTCCGGCACCATTCTGGATACCGCCCGGCTCCGCTATGATCTCTCCCACCGCTATAATATCGCTCAGAAAAACATCCACGCCTACGTCTACGGTGAGCATGGAGATACCTCCTTTATCCCATGGTCTCTGGCGCAGATTTCCGGCTGCCCTCTCAGCGAATATGAGGATATGGTAGTCAAGCAGTGCGCCACGAAAGACCGGCTTGACCCGGAGCAGACGCTGAAATACGTCCAGAAATCCGGCGGCGAGATCATTGCCAAGAAGGGCGCGACCTTCTATGCCGTTTCCGCCTCCGTAAACAAGATTCTGGGTGCGCTGGTCGCCGCCTATAACAGCGTGGCCACCGTGTCCTCCATGATGCACGGAGAGTACGGAATTGAGGACGTGTGCATCAGCACCATGACCATCATCGGCCCCAACGGCGTGAAGGGAAAGGTTCCCGTAGAGCTGACCTACGACGAGCAGGCGAAGCTCCGCGCCAGCGCCGACGCGCTGAAGGAAGTCATCGCAAGTCTGGATATATAAAGGAAGGAACGCTATGAAATACAGCTATTATCCCGGCTGTACCCTGAAAAACAAAGCAAAGGCTCTGGACGATTACGCCAGAGCCTGTGCTCTGATTTTGGGGTTTGAACTGGAGGAACTGGAGTCCTGGCAGTGCTGCGGCGGCGTGTACCCCCTGGGCGCGGACGAGATCGCAACGAAGCTTTCCTCCGTCCGGGCGCTGAACGACGCCAAGGAAAAGGGGCAGGACTTAATCGCGGTCTGCTCCGCCTGCTACCATGTCCTCAAGCGCGTCAACGACGATATGAAAAACGACGCGGATACTCAGCTCCGCGCCAACAATTATCTGGGGCTGAGGGAACCATACCGGGGGGAGACCCGGGTTCTGCACTTCCTGGAGGTGCTGCGCGACCGCGTCGGCTTCGACGAGGTGAAGAAAAAGGTCGTAAAGCCCCTGACTGGGCGGAAGATAGGCGCGTACTACGGCTGTCTTCTCCTGCGCCCCAGCGCGGTCATGGCCTTTGACGACCCGGAAAATCCCACCATCCTGGAGGATTTTATCCGGGCGCTGGGGGCGGAGCCTGTGGTATACCCCTACCGCAACGAGTGCTGCGGCGGGTACATATCCCTGAAGGAAAAAGCGCTGTCCGGCAGCCTGTGCAGCCGGATCGCCGGAAGCGCGGCGGACTTTGGCGCGGAATGCCTTGTGACCGCCTGCCCGCTGTGCAAGTATAATCTCAGCCGGGAAAGCAGTCTGCCCGTAGTGTATTTCACCGAGCTTCTGGCGGAAGCGCTGGGCATTATGGAGGTGGACGCGTGAATACGGTTGAACAGATCAAACGCATCAGTGGCGTGAACCCCCTCAAGTGCATGAAGTGCGGCAAATGCTCCGCTTCCTGCCCGTCCTTCAACGAAATGGACATTAAGCCTCACCAGTTTGTCACCTATGTGATCAACGACGACGTGGAGGCGCTGGCAAATTCCGTCTCCGCGTGGAAGTGCCTGAGCTGCTTTGCCTGCATCGAACGGTGTCCCCGGGATGTGAAGCCCGGAAAGCTCATTGACGCGGCGCGGCAGATCCTGATTCGCCGGCGGGGGCAGGAAGGCCTTTCGCCGGACGAGATCGGGGCGCTGCTGGACGAGGATATCCCGCAGCAGCTTCTGGTCAGCGCATTCAGAAAACAACGGAGGTGAGGACCCGTGCAGAGAATCGGAGTGTTCGTCTGCCATTGCGGCAGCAATATCGCCGCGACGGTGGACGTGAAAAAAGTGGTGGAAATGGCGCTGCAGGAGTCGGGCGTTTTCCACGCGGAGGACTATCCCTACATGTGCAGCGAGGCCGGCCAGTCCCGAATCGCTGCCGCAATCAGGGAAAAGGGCCTTACCGGCATTGTGGTCTGCTCCTGCTCCCCCCGGATGCACGAGACGACCTTCCGCAAGGCTGCGGAAAAAGCCGGGATCAATCCCTATCTGGTTGAGATTGCCAACATCCGGGAGCATTGCTCTTGGATCCACAAGGACATGGAGGAGGCCACCCGGAAGGCGGTCATTCTGATGCGCGCCGCCGTTGCCAAGGTGCATCTGGATGCGCCGCTGTCGGCAGGGGAAAGCCGGGTCATAAAGCGGGCGCTGGTCATCGGCGGCGGTATCGCCGGGATACAGACCGCACTGGATATCGCCGACGCGGGCTACAAGGTGGATATCGTGGAGAAATCGCCCTCCATCGGTGGACGCATGAGCCAGCTGGATAAGACCTTTCCGACGCTGGACTGCTCGGCCTGCATCCTGACGCCCAAAATGGTGGAGGCGGCAGCTCATGAAAACATCACCATCCATACCTATTCCGAGGTAGAGAAGGTCTCCGGCTTCGTGGGAAATTTCACGGTGGACATCCGCAAGAAAGCCCGGTATGTTGACCTGAACAAATGCACCGGCTGCGGCGTCTGCCAGGAAAAATGCCCCTCGAAAAAAACGCTGAACGAATTTAACCGGGGGCTGAACACCCGCACCGCCATCTATACCCCCTTCGCCCAGGCCATTCCCAACGTTCCTGTCATCGACACGGCCAGCTGCATCAAGATGAAGACCGGCAAGTGCGGCATCTGCGAAAAGTTCTGCCAAGCCGGAGCCATCGACTACACCCAGACCGACGAGATCGTGACCGAACAGTACGGCGCCATCGTCGTGGCCACGGGCTTTGACACCATTAAACTGGACAAGTACGGCGAGTATGCCTATAACGAGAGCAAGGACGTGATCACCTCTCTGGAGCTGGAGCGGATCATGAATGCCGCAGGCCCCACCGGAGGGCACTTGGAACGGCTTTCCGATGGCAAAGCTCCTAAGGAGATTGTGTTCATCCAGTGCGTGGGCAGCCGCTGCGCCGACAGCCGGGGCAAACCCTACTGTTCAAAAATCTGCTGCATGTACACCGCCAAGCACGCCATGCTCATCCGGGACAAGTACCCGAATACCAACGTGACGGTGTTCTATATCGACGTCCGGACGCCCGGTAAGAATTTTGACGAATTCTACCGCCGGGCGGTGGAGGATTACGGCGTCAACTACATAAAGGGTCAGGTGGGCAAGGTCGCCCCCCAGAGCGACGGAAGCCTGCTGGTGCAGGGCGTCGATCTGCTGGAAAACAAGCAGATCCTGAAAAAGGCGGACATGGTGGTGCTGGCCACCGCCATCGAGCCGAACCCGGATGTGCGGAAGATTGCTACCATGCTGACCGCTTCCATCGATACCAACAGTTTCCTGACTGAGGCTCACCCCAAGCTGCGGCCTGTGGAATCCCCCACGGCGGGCGTGTTCCTGTCCGGCGTGTGTCAGGGGCCTAAAGACATTCCCGAGACCGTAGCCCAGGCGGGCGCCGCCGCGGTGAAGGTCATCGGCCTGCTGGCAAAGGACAAGCTCAAGACCAATCCCTGCACTGCCAAGCCTGACGAGCTGCGGTGCAACGGGTGCTCCCAGTGCGCCAATGTCTGCCCCTACGGCGCGATCAGCTACGAAAATCGTCAGGTCAATGACCATGGCATCCGGGAGGAGCGCCGTGTTGCCGTGGTCAACAGCGCCCTGTGTCAGGGCTGCGGCGCCTGCACCGTGACCTGCCCCAGCGGCGCCATGGATTTGCAGGGCTTCTCCAACAGACAGATCATTGCGGAGGTGGACGCCATATGCCGGTAACAAACGAAACCTGGAAGCCCACGATCGTGGCTTTCTGCTGCAACTGGTGCAGCTACGCCGGCGCGGATCTCGCCGGTTCCAGCCGGTTGGCTTATCCCGCGGACGTGAAGATCATCCGGGTACCCTGCTCCTGCCGGGTCAACCCCATGTTTATCCTCCGTGCCTTTGAAAAAGGCGCGGACGGCGTGATTCTGTGCGGCTGCCATCCCGGCGACTGCCACTACTCCACCGGCAATTACTATGCCCGCCGCCGGATGACCCTGCTGTTTTCCATGCTGGATTATCTGGGCGTGGAGGACGGGCGCACCCGTGTGGAGTGGGTCTCCGCCGCCGAAGGCGTGAAGTTCTCCGAAACCATGAACAGTTTTGTATCAGCCGTCCGGGCGCTGGGCCCGAGCGTGAGATTGGGGGATCTGAGATGCAGGAATTGATGGAAAAAGCAAAGCAGCTCCTTTCCTCCGGCGAGGTTGCCCGGGTTCTGGGCTGGCGGAAGGGCGAAAACGTCTGGGACGCGGAGCCGGCCTTCTTCGACACGGCGGATTCTCTGGACGGCTTCGTCTACAACGGCTTCTGCGGCGCGAACCTCAGTAAGTACATGATTGAAGCAGAGAAGAAAGAGGGGAAAACCCTGGTATTTTTGAAGCCCTGCGATTCCTACAGCTTCAACCAGCTCCTGCGGGAGCACCGGGTCAGCCGGGAGAAGGCATATATCGTCGGCGTAGGCTGCAAGGGAAAGCTGTCGCTTTCCAGAATCCCCGTTGACGGGATTCTGAGCATTTCTGGCGCGGCGTACCCTGATCCCGCCGAAAATCTGACCGTCGAGACCCTGTACGGCACCCGGACGCTGCCCTACAAATCCGCCATGCTGGAGCGCTGCCATGTATGCAAGGGCAAGGAGCATGTGGTTTACGACGAACTGCTGGGAGAATCCTCGGACACCGTGGATGCCGACCGTTTTGGGGAGGTGGCACGGATTGAGGCGCTGCCGTCCGAGGAGAAATTTGCCTTTTTCCGCAGCGAACTGAGCAAGTGCATCCGCTGCAATGCCTGCCGGAACGTCTGCCCCGCCTGCTCCTGCCGGAAGTGCGTCTTCGACAGCACGGCCTTCAACAGTGAGCAGAAGGCCAATGTCACTTCTTTTGAGGAAAATATGTTCCATATTATCCGTGCGTTCCATGTGGCGGGTCGGTGCACCGACTGCGGCGAGTGCAGCCGGGTCTGCCCCCAGGGCATTCCGCTGCACCTGTTCAACCGGAAGTTTATCAAGGATATCAACACCCTGTACGGAGACTATCAGGCGGGTCTCGATCCGGACAGCCCCGCGCCGCTGACAAGCTTCCGTCAGGACGATGCCGAACCCGGCGTAGGAAGGGGGTAAGGGGATGTATCGGATCAAAACCCAGGCACTGGCGGCACTTTATGCCGCCATGGCGGCGAAAAACGACCTGTTTCTGCCGGTAAAGGCTGCCGGAAAGACCAATTTTGCCCTGTGGCAGCCGGATGCGGACGTGGATATCCGCACCCTGAAAACCGTGAAATCCCCCAAGGACGTCTTCTTCCCCCAGAGCGAAAACCTGTATACCTGTGAAAGAACCGACGGCAAGCTCGCCGTGGAGCCGCAGACCCTGCGGGAAAAGCCCTTCGTGGTCTTCGGCATCCGCGCCTGCGATGTGCGCGGCGTCGCAGTGCTGGACAAGGTGTTCCTGAGCCAGCCCGTGGATACGTATTATGCTGCCCGCCGGGAGCGGGGCGTTCTCGTGAGCTTAGCCTGTTCCCGGCCGGAAACCTCCTGCTTCTGCGGCACCTTCGGCATCGACTGCGCCGCGCCGGAAGGGGATGTGGCCGCCTGGCTTGCCGGGGAATACCTGTACTGGCAGCCCCGGACGGAAAAGGGAACGGCGCTGACCGGGCAGGTAGAGTCCCTGCTGGAGCCGTGGGATGACGCGCCGGTGGCGGCGGAACAGGCCACTATTCGTGACATCTGCCGGAAGCTGCCCCTGAAAGATCTGAGCCTCGCAAACTGGGGCGCCGACGCGGCACAGCGGAATTTTGACTCGCCCCTGTGGGAGCAGCTGTACAAGCCCTGTCTCGCCTGCGGCACCTGCACCTTTGTATGCCCCACCTGCCAGTGCTACGACATCAAGGACTATGACACCGGCCGCGGCGTCCAGCGCTACCGGTGCTGGGACAGCTGCATGTACTCTGACTTTACCATGATGGCTCACGGCAACAACCGCACCAGCCAGATGCAGCGGTTCCGCCAGCGCTTCATGCACAAGCTGGCCTATTTCCCCGCCAATAACGACGGGATGTTCTCCTGCGTGGGCTGCGGACGGTGCGTGGACAAGTGCCCCAGCCGACTGAATATCGCCAAGGTCATCAGAGCCTTTGAACAGGAGGGGAACGTATGAGCGAAGCGATGCACGAATGCAAGTATAACCCCGGCTTCCTGCGGGACACCCTGATCCCCCAGGTCGGCGTCATCACCGACATCCGCACCGAGACCCCCGACGTCAAGACCTTCCGGGTCAACGCCCCCGGCGGCGGAAAGCTGTTTGAGCATATGCCGGGTCAATGCGCCATGGTCTGCGTCCCCGGCGTGGGAGAGGCCATGTTCTCCATTACCTCCTCCCCGACGAACCGGGACTATCAGGAATTCTCCATCAAGCGCTGCGGCGTGCTGACGGATCAGCTGCATTCCATGAATGTGGGCGATGAAATCCTGGTTCGCGGCCCCTACGGCAATTCCTTCCCGATGAACACGGAGCTGAAGGGCAAAAACCTTCTGTTCATTGCGGGCGGCATCGGTCTTGCCCCGCTGCGCAGTGTGATCAACTACTGCCTGGACAACCGGGAAAACTACGGAACCATCGACATTCTCTACGGCTCCCGCAGTGCCGACGATCTGGTCAGGCGGGAGGAAATTGAAAAGGTCTGGACGGCAGCCCCCGGCGTCAACGTCTACCTGACCATCGACCGCCCTCAGGAGGGGTGGGACGGCCACGTCGGCTTTGTCCCGACGTACCTCAAGGAGATCGGCTTCGACACCAACAAGGTGGCGCTGCTCTGCGGCCCTCCCGTGATGATCAAATTCTGCCTGCAGGGGCTGCGGGAGCTTGGCTTCTCCAACGAGCAGGTCTATACCACCCTGGAGCTGCGCATGAAGTGCGGCGTGGGCAAATGCGGCCGGTGCAACATCGGCACGAAGTACGTCTGCAAGGATGGCCCCGTATTCCGCTTTGACCAGGTGGACGCCATGCCCAACGAATACTAAGGAGGACAAAAACCTATGGAAAACATGGTAAGTGTCTATTTTTTCGGCAAGAAATACTCCGTCCCCGGTGATTTGACCATTATGACCGCCATGGAATACGCGGGCTACACCCTGACCCGGGGCTGCGGCTGCCGTCACGGCTTCTGCGGCGCGTGCGCCACCATCTACCGCATCAAGGGCAAAAACGAGCTGAAGACCTGCCTCGCCTGCCAGACCCAGGTGCAGGAGGGGATGTATATCGCCTCGATTCCCTTCTTTCCCACCGACAAGCGCACCTATGATATCGACGGCCTGAAGGTCGATCAGCGGGTCATGATGGAGCTGTACCCCGAAATTTACGCCTGCGTCGGCTGCAACGCCTGCACAAAGGCCTGTACCCAGAACCTGAACGTGATGCAGTATATCGCCTATGCCCAGCGGGGCGAGTTTGAAAAGTGCGCCGAGGAGAGCTTCGACTGCGTCGGCTGCGGCTGCTGCTCCGTGCGCTGCCCCGCCGGTATCAGCCATCCCATGGTGGGGCTGCTTGCCCGCCGTCTCACCGGGAAGTACATCGCGCCTAAATCCGCCCATCTGGAAAATCGGGTGGAGGAGATCAACGCCGGTGCTTACGACGAGCTGATCGAAGCCATCATGCAGAAACCCATTTCCGAGATGCAGGAACTCTACAATCACCGGGATATCGAAAAGTAAGGAGGGCGCACCATGTATACACCTGAAATGCTGGAATCCATCCGAAAGGTGGAGGCCACCCGCGCCGCGCGTATGGGCGTAGAGCCGCGCAGAATGACCGCGGAAGAAAAAGACGAGCTGCTGAGAGCCTTTCACCCCGATTACCGCCCGGAGGGCTTCAAGGAGATCAAGGTCGGTCCCAACAAGGGCCAGAAGGCTCCCGTGGAACTGACCAACCTGCTGCATGCCAACAGCCGCCTGCTGAGCGGCGCGCCCGATCTGAACAAGATCGACTATGATGTGGACGTACTGGTCATCGGCGGCGGCGGCGCGGGCGCCTGTGCTGCCATCGAGGCCGACGAGGCGGGGGCGAAGGTCATGATCGTCACCAAGCTGCGCATCGGCGACGCCAACACCATGATGGCCGAGGGCGGCATTCAGGCCGCCGACAAGGAGAACGATTCTCCCGTCCAGCACTATCTGGACGCCTTCGGCGGCGGTCATTTCGCCGCCCGGCCGGAGCTGCTGCGCCGCCTGGTCATGGAAGCGCCCGACGCCATCCAGTGGCTCAACGACCTGGGAGTCATGTTCGACAAGGACGCCGACGGCCGCATGATTACGACCCACGGCGGCGGCACCTCCCGGAAGCGGATGCACGCCTGCAAGGATTATTCCGGTGCGGAGATCATGCGCACCGTCCGTGACGAAGTCCTGAACCGGAAGATCCCCGTTGTGGAGTTCACCTCCGCAGTGGAGCTTCTGAAGGACGAGAACGGCCAAGTGGCCGGGGCGGTTCTGCTAAATATGGAGACCGGCGATTATCTGGTAGCGAAAGCAAAGACCGTCGTCATTGCCACCGGCGGTGCGGGACGGCTTCACTATCAGAACTTCCCCACTTCCAATCACTACGGCGCAACCGCCGACGGTCTGATTCTGGGCTACCGCGCCGGCGCACCCCTGCTGTATCAGGATACCATCCAGTATCACCCCACCGGGGCGCTGTACCCCAGCCAGATCTACGGCGCATTGGTGACCGAGAAGGTTCGCTCCATCGGTGCCATGCTGGTCAACCGGGAGGGCGAAGCCTTTATGCACCCGCTGGAGACCCGCGACGTTTCCGCCGCATCCATCATCCGGGAGTGTTCCGCCCGGGGAAAGGGCGTTCACACGCCGCTGGGCGACGGTGTCTGGCTGGACACTCCCATGATCGAGCAGCTCCACGGCGCGGGTACTATTGAAAAGCGCATCCCCGCCATGCTGCGGATGTACATGAATTACGATATCGATATGCGCAAGCAGCCCATTCTGGTCTATCCCACGCTGCACTACCAGAACGGCGGCCTGGAGATCGGCGGCGACGGATTCACCAAGACCATCCCCAACCTGCTGGTAGCCGGTGAAGCGGTGGGCGGTATCCACGGTCGGAACCGGCTCATGGGCAACAGCCTGCTGGACATTATCGTTTTCGGCCGCGATGCCGGAAAGGCTGCCGCCGCCAAGGCGAAGACCGTCACGCTGGGTACGCCCAATCTGGATCACATCTACCGATACGCGGACATGCTGAAAGAGGCGGGCTGCACCGAAGAGGGCGTTTCCCCTCTGCTGCTGCCCCATTACGCCCGTCATGAGCGGTAAAGAGGAGGACATATGAGAGAAATTCCTGTCAGCCGGATCACCGACGTCGTGGAGCGGCTGTGTATCGAAGCCAATACCCACCTGCCCGGTGACGTAAAGTGCGCCATTGAAGCCTGCCGCGCCTGCGAGGACGGCGATATCGCCGTGGGCGTGCTGGACAACATCATTGAAAACTACCACATCGCCGACCGGGAATGTGTTCCCATCTGCCAGGACACCGGCATGGCCTGTGTGTTCCTGGAGATCGGCCAGGACGTCCACCTCACCGGCGGCGACCTGCGGGAAGCGGTGGACGAGGGCGTCCGCCGGGGCTACACCAACGGCTTTCTGCGCAAGAGCGTCGTCCGCGACCCCGTCCGCCGGGGCAACACCGGCGACAACACCCCTGCCGTTCTGTACATCGAGATCGTTCCCGGCGAACAGGTGAAGATCACCCTCGCCCCCAAGGGCTTCGGCAGTGAGAACATGAGCGCCATCCGGATGTTCAAGCCCTCCGCCGGACTGCAGGGCATCAAGGACTTCATTCTTGAGACGGTGGAGGCAGCAGGCCCCAATCCCTGCCCGCCCATCGTCGTCGGCGTGGGCATCGGCGGCACCTTCGACAAGGCGGCGCTGCTGGCGAAAAAAGCCCTCATGCGTCCGCTGGACACCCGGAATCCCGATCCCTTCTATGCCGATCTGGAAAAGGAAATGCTGGAAAAGGTGAACGCTCTCGGCATCGGCCCCCAGGGCTTCGGCGGCAGAACCACCGCCATCGGCCTGAACATCGAGACCATGCCCACCCATATCGCGGGAATGCCCTGCGCCATCAACATCAACTGCCATGTGACCCGGCACAAAACGGAGGTACTGTAACATGGAAAAGAAAATCACCCTCCCCCTGACCCGGGAACTGGCCAGAACCCTGAAGGCCGGGGACTCCGTGCTGCTGACGGGCACCATCTACACCTCCCGTGACGCGGGACACAAGCGGATGTGCGAAGCGCTGGCGCGGGGGGAGAAGCTCCCCTTTGACCCCACGGACGCCACCATCTACTATGTCGGCCCCACGCCCGCAAAGCCCGGACAGGTCATCGGCTCCGCAGGCCCCACCACCTCCGGCCGTATGGACGCTTACGCCCCCACCCTGATGCGTGCGGGCGCGAGGGGCATGATCGGCAAGGGTGCGAGACTGCCCGAGGTCGTGAAAGCGATGAAGGAATGCGACGGCGTGTATTTCGGCGCCATCGGCGGTGCGGGAGCGCTGCTTGCCAAGTGCATCAAGAGAGCCGAGCTGATCGCCTACGAAGATCTGGGAGCGGAAGCCCTGCGCAAACTCTATGTGGAGGATATGCCGCTGGTCGTCATCATTGACTGCGAGGGCAACAACCTGTACGAATCCGGCCGGGCGGCCTATCTGCGCAAAAGGAACGGGAAATAACCGAAGCCGGTTGTGCGGACGGCAGGCAGTTTTTTCTTTGATTTTTGGAAAACCTGTGTTATAATACACGGCGGGAAATAGCTTCTTGTGGCTTCGGGGCAGCGCTGGTCGGTTCCGGGGCTTAAAAAGGGAACGGGGTGAAAGTCCCCACGCGGAAACGGCGCTGTAAGTGTCGATGCGTCCGGTTTGTCGGCGGAAGCCGGTCATTGGGGAAACCTGAGAAGGCAGGACTGGACACGTTCGAGGCACAAGTCAGAAGACCTACAGGAATGAGAAAAGCAGGGGAACGCTCCTGTTTGTTTGTGTTGCGTAAAAACGTTCGCGGCGGCTGGTTTTTGGCTGCCGCGTTTCAATTTTGATAATATTGGAGGCTGTCACATGAGAGGAATTCCATCTCTGATCACGGATATTCGCAAAAAGGTATTTACCGAGGTCGCCCGTATGGCTTACAGCGGCAACGGCTACGAGGGGGCGGAGGATCTGCCTTTCCGGATCGTTCCCGGCGATCAGCCCCTGCACCGGGAGTCCATTTTCTTAGAGCGCGCCATTGCGGGTGAGCGGGTGCGGCTGGCTATGGGCCTGCCCATCCGCCCCGTCCAGACCCGCAGCCTGATGACCGAGGGCATGGATGCCGCCGCCATCGCTGAGCAGTATTACGAGCCGCCCCTTATCAACATCATTCCATACGCCTGTCACGCCTGCCCCACCAACCAGTACCGGGTGACGGAAAACTGTCAGAACTGTCTGGCCGCCTCCTGCCAGCGGGTCTGCCCCAAGGGCGCGATCTCCTTCGTCAACGGCAAAAGCCACATTGACCCGGAGAAGTGCATCAAGTGCGGCAAGTGCGCCGGTGCCTGCCCCTACCACGCCATCATCCACATGGAGCGCCCCTGTCAGGCGGCCTGCGGCATGGACGCCATTGTTTCCGACGAACATGGCCGGGCAAAGATCGATCAGGACAAGTGCGTGGCCTGCGGCCAGTGCCTGGTGTCCTGTCCCTTCGGCGCCATTGTGGACAAGGGGCAGATCTTTCAGGTCATCCAGTCCATCCTGAAAGGCGACCGCGTCATTGCCATTGTCGCCCCCGCCTTCATCGGGCAGTTCAGCGGCAAGGTGTCCCCCGGAAAGTTCGTGACCGCCATGAAGCAGCTGGGCTTCGACCGGGTGATGGAAGTCGCCATCGGCGCTGACCTGTGTACCATCGAGGAAGCCAAGGATTTTCTGGAAAAGGTGCCGGAAAAGCAGGACTACATGGCGACCTCCTGCTGCCCTGCGTGGCATTCCATGATCGAAAAGCTGTTCCCCGGAGAAATGCACAAAATATCCATGACCCTGACCCCCATGGTGTTCACTGCCCGGATGGTCAAGAAGGACTTCCCCGGGTGCAAAGTGGTCTTCGTGGGGCCCTGCGCCGCGAAAAAGCTGGAAGCCATCCGGGCGGACATCCGCTCCGACGTGGACTTCGTGCTGACCTTTGAGGAACTGCAGGGCATGTTTGAGGCGAAGCAGATCGATTTTGACACCGTGGAGGAGCAGGATTATCTGAACGAAGGAACCAGCGCGGGGCGCGGCTTTGCCGTATCCGGCGGCGTCGCCAAGGCTGTCACCGATCTGGTGCATGAGCAGTACCCGGACATGGAGATCCAGACTGCCCGGGCAGAGGGATTGCGGGAATGCCGGAAGCTGATGATGCTGGCAAAGGCCGGAAAGTTCAAGGGCTGTCTGCTGGAGGGCATGGCCTGTCCCGGCGGCTGTGTGGCCGGCGCAGGAACCATCCTGCCGGTGGACAAGGCCGCAAAGCTGGTAGAAAAATACAGCCGGGAAGCCGCAGCCGCAAGCCCTGTGGAATCCGCCTACAGCGGCCGGGGCGAAAGTCTGGAATAACAGAGAAACAGGAGGAACGGAAAATGGATCGCTTCACGACTGCCCTGATCAGCAAGTACACCCTGAAAATCCCGGTGAAAGACGATTGGTTCGCCCCGCTGGTAGGCGACTGGGATATCCGCTGCGTGGATGCCATGCGCCGGGAAACAAAGGGCGAATGGTTCTTCCGCCGGGTGCTGGGCGGAACCGGTATCGAGGATCTGCTTCTTTGCCCCGCCATGCAGCCCGAATGCGCCGTGGCCCTCCGGCTGTACCGTGCCGACGAAGGGTGCTATGACGGCACCTGCACCGGCGAAGAGGGAATGAACCGTTTCCGCTTCACAAAGGAAAATGGAAAAATAGTCGGTGCCAACCTGGATATCCCCGGGGAAATGCACGTTTTTTCAGAAATTCGGTCGGACTACTTCAAGTGGGAGCGCGTCACCGTTCTGGAAAACAAGACGTGGCGGACGGATTGTACGATCTTTGCTTCCCGGAAACGGAATTGAAAAAAGGCATCCGGTCAGCCCGGATGCCTTGCCGCTTATTCCTCTGTGAAGCTGTATTTGACCTGCTTCAGCCCCGCGTCCAGCGTAACCACAATCTCGCCGTCGGAACCGTCGGTGACTTGCAGCTCTCCGGTTTTCTCCAGAGAACGGACATAGGCCACGGGGTCGTCGGTGGTAACGCTGCGTACCTCCACCACCTTGGCGGGCTTTCCGCCGCAGGGCGGCTGACGGCGTTCAATAATCAGTTCGTAGGTTTTCATAGGTGCTCCCCTTTCCTGCGGGAGGGTTTTCCCGCAACTGTATTGTTTCCGTCAGTATACCATAATTCACATAAAAATTCAAGCGGAAGGAGAACATGACATGAGCAAAGTGATTTTCCAGATTGAGGGCGGCAGCGCCGTAACCATCGAGTGCAACCTCGGCGACAATCTGCTGGAAGCTGCCCGCCGTGCCAACGTGGCTATTGACGCGCCTTGCTCCGGCAACGGTTCCTGCGGCAAATGCCGGGTGAAGCTGACGGAGGGAACGCTGGACTCTCTGCAAAGCCGCCACATTTCCCAGGAGGAATGGGACGAGGGCTGGCGGCTGAGCTGCTGTTCCAAGGTAAACGGCAACTGCACCGTGCTGGTGCCGGACATTGCCAGCGCCTACCAGTCCCGGATGAAGACCGCAGACCTCAGCAGCCCCAAGGAGATCGCCATTTTCAAAAGCACGGAAGCCAATCTGCGTGCCAGCGGCATTCAGTTTACAAACAACTTCCGCAGCGCCGTGATCTCCATGACGGAGCCGAGCCTGGACGACACCATGCCGGACATCGAGCGCCTGACCTGGGCGGTGGAGGAAGCGCTGGGCGTTCAAAAGGTGGAGGTTCCCTTCTGCGTGATGGTCAAGCTGGCGGCGACCCTCCGGGAATTCGGGTGGAGGGTCTGTGTCAAGGGCGAGCTGGCAGGGGGCACTTTCCGCTGCATGGAAGTTTGCAATCCCGAGGATACCCGCATCGTCGGCTGCGCCATCGATATCGGTACCACCACGGTGGCCATGGTTCTGACCGACCTGGTCAGCGGCGAGCTGCTGGCAAAAGGCTCCTCCGGCAACGGCCAGATCCGCTACGGCGCGGACGTTATCAACCGTATCATCGAGCAAAGCAAGCCCGGCGGCCGGAAACGGCTCCAGGACGCTGTGGTCAAGGAGACCCTGACGCCTATCATTGCGAACCTCTGCAAGACCGCTCATATCAACGCGAGAAGCATTCTTCGGATGAGCGTCGGCGCAAATACTACCATGAACCATCTGCTGGTGGGCGTGGACGCCAACCCGGTTCGGATGGATCCCTACATCCCCAGCTTCTTCCTGTGGGAGGGGCTGCTGGCGGGAGACCTAAAGCTCCCGGCAAATCCCCTTGCGCCTGTCATTATCTCGCCAAACATCGGCTCCTACGTCGGTGGCGATATCACCGCCGGTACCCTAGCCGCGGACATCTGGGACAAGGACGAAATGAGCCTGTTCATCGACCTCGGCACCAACGGCGAAATTGTATTCGGCAACCGGGATTTCCTCATGAGCTGCGCCTGTTCCGCAGGCCCCGCCTTTGAGGGCGGCGACATCTCCTGCGGTATGCGCGCCACGGACGGCGCCATCGAAGCCTGCACCATCGACAATGTTACCATGGAGCCGACGCTGTCCGTCGTGGGTGACCCCGGCCAGAAGCCGGTGGGTATCTGCGGCAGCGGCATCATCGACATCATTTCGGAGCTGTACCGCTGCCGGATCATCAACGCCAAAGGTCTGTTTGTCCGGGAGGGCAGACGCATCCGGCGGGATTCCCACGGCATGGGGCGCTACATCATCGCCACCTCCGAGGAATCCGAGACCAGCCGGGAGGTGTCCATCAACGAGGTGGACATCGACAACTTCATCCGGGCGAAGGGCGCGATTTTCTCCGCCATTGACACGCTGCTCAAATCCGTGGACATGACGCCGGAGTGCATCGACCGGGTATACGTGGCCGGCGGCATCGGCAGCGGCATCAACATGAAAAACGCAGTGAACATCGGTATGTTCCCGGACGTGGAGCTGGAAAAGTTCCAATACATCGGCAACTCCTCCCTGTCCGGCGCTTACGCCATGGTGATGAGCGACGACGCTGTCGAAAAAACAGCCGAGGTCGCCTCCAATATGACGTATCTGGAACTGAGTACCCATCCGGGCTACATGGATGCCTTCGTCGCCGCCTGTTTCATCCCCCACACCGACCGCAGTCTGTTCCCCAGCTGTATTCAGGCGTAGGCAGCCCTGACAGCCCCCTAAAAAGCTTACCTCCTAATCATTTTTTACCCCAAGCGCATTGCGGCCGCCCCAATCCGGGGCGGCCGCAATGCGTTTCTTCAGCAGAAAAAATCCTTATGCCCGATGATCTGCCCCGGATTCGCTACAAGAAAGCCGTCCTCCCACTGCCCGCCGACCAGCCGTTCCAGCAGGCTGTTGCTGCCAGAGACATAACCAAGGCAGCAGTGCAGCGCGTCCGCGCATTCCTGGGCAGCCCCCACATAAGCCTCGCTGTGGCAATCGAAAACGCCGGTATCCACGATATCCAGCTGACTGTGATTGGCAAACCACCGGGAATAGCAGGCATCCGCCTTCCACCGGGGGCATTGCTGGCACAGACGCTTCCCATGGCTGTCCGGCTGACGCTCGGTTATGTAGAGATGCCCCATTTGCTTCGGGTTGGCGCTGTGCTGCACCGTCCCGTTGATGAGCAGGGACACGCAGTCGTCCACCCTGGGAATGACCAGTCTGCGCGCCGCCTTTACCTGATTCCAGGAGCCTCCGCAGAAGCCCATGGCCACCAGAACTGTGTCGATGTTCCATGGCAGCCCTTCCACGGCCTGCACGATCTGACGCTTCATCTGTCCTGGGTCATCGGTGTTCCGGTAATGCAGAACGAAAACGGGATAATCCGTCCCCAGTCGCCGCTGTGCCGCCTGAACATACTCTGTCACGGATTCGCACGCCAGTACCCCTGTCCCCACATGGCATCCCCCCAAGATCAGCAGATTCTCCTGACAGAATATGCAGGACAGCGGATAGATGTGCAAGGCAGGAGATGTCCTGGGATGTATTTATAGTGGGACAGCTTGAAAGCGTAATACTACCTGAAAAGAGAGGCATCACGCTTTAACTATACTATGCAAATAACTACAAAAAACAACAGGGAATACTTAATCTATGAGGCTATTAATTGGCCAAACGAGAAAGTAGATAAAACCGTTGACAAAATAAAAAAAGATGCGTCCAGCTGTTGGATTTTCCCAAAGCTGTACGCCGTACTTTTTTCGTAAAGTTATCCCATTTGCGATAGGCTCTCCGATGAACCAATATTATTGTAGCTATTTTTTATCCGGAAGTCAACACCGAAAATGTAAGAAATAAACATTTTTTATGCAAAATTGGCTGACCCGACCTCGGCGCAGGCACGTCTTTCCGCTGCCCCATGGGCTAAAATGGTCGAGACGGGCGGAATGCGCCGTCAAAAACATGGTCAGGAGGATGCGATATGCCGAAACGTGGGGAAAACATTTACAAGCGGAAGGACGGACGCTGGGAGGGACGGTATATCCGGGGGCGCTCCCCCTCCGGCGGGGCGGTGTACGGCTACGTCTACGCCCGCAGCTATCGGGAATGCCGGGTCAAGCGTCAAAAACAGCTGGAGGCGCTGGGGGACGCCCCGGAACAGGCCGCGTCCCTTACGCTGGCGCAGGCCGCCGGGCGGTTTCTTGCCGACCGGGAAAAGCAGCTGAAGGAATCCACCCGGGCGCGATATACTTATCTGCTCCGGCACTACATTCTGCCCGGGCTGGGGGAATCGCCCGTCGGGCAGCTGACGGCGAATGGGATTTCCGATTTTCTGGGTGGTTTGCAGCGCGGCGGCCTGTCGGGCAAAAGCGCGCGGGACGTGGGCGTGCTGCTGAAATCCGTGCTGAAATACAGCACTCGGCGGCTGGAATGCAGCTGCCCGGGGCTGGAAGCGGAACTGCCGGTTTACCGCCGGAAGCAAGTCAGCGTATTTTCCGCCGACGAGGTTCAGCGTCTGGCGCGGTGGGTGCTGTCCGCGCCGGACGGCACCGGCGTCGCCGTTCTGCTGGCGCTGAACACCGGGCTTCGGCTGGGCGAGCTGTGCGCTCTGCAATTCGGGGACATCGACCTAAAAAGCGGCGTGGTGCGGGTCAGCAAGACCGTACAGCGCATCCCCGGCGAGGGCGGCACCCGTCTGGCCGTCCAGCCGCCGAAGAGCGACAGCAGCCGCCGCGCCGTCCCCCTGCCCGGGGACATGGCCGCGCTTCTCGGGCAGCTGCCCCGGCCTGACAGCGCCCAGCGCTATTTTCTCACCGGGACGGACACGCCCATGGAGCCGAGGACGATGCAGTACCGCTACGGGGCGCTGCTGAAAGCGGCGGGCATCACCTACCGGAATTTCCACGCCCTGCGCCACACCTACGCCTCTCGCTGCATTGAGCGCGGAGTGGACGTAAAGAGCCTGAGTGAAATGCTGGGTCACGCGGACGTGGGCACCACACTGCAATTTTACGTACATTCCTCCATGGAACACAAGCTGCGGGTGATCCAGAGCATTTGCTTTCTGGAATCGGCGCTGAAAGAAGATTTTTCGCCGTCACCGTCCCCGTCAGGCGGAACGGAAGCGGAACAGTTCCGGGCGCTTTTGTCGAAATTACCGCAAATGGGATAACTTTACGAAAGCGCGGCTTTTTGATGACAGCAGAATATGTGTGTCCGATGACGCCGCATGGCGATTGCCCGAGCCTTAAGTTCGGTCAGGTTTTCGCCCGGAAGGAAAGGGGTGCAATGCCCCACGCGGTCGGCACTGTAAGCGCAAGGATATGGTCGAGGCGGGAAACCGCTGGGGCGAAAGCCCGTCATTGCCGGAAGGTGAGAAGGCAGACCGTAAACGAGGGGTCTCCCCGGGGCGCGAGTCAGTAGAATTGTGCGGTCAGGACACGAAAGGCAGCGGGCGCTCTCTCCGTGGTGCTGAATTGGCAGGAGTGTGCGCCGACGACCCGTAAGCGGGATGTCGGCGTTTTCTTTTGCCGCCATGGAAGGAGTATGCCATAATGAGCAAGGTAGCAGGCGCACAGAAATTTGACGGCCGGAATTGGTTCGAGCAGCAGATCGCGAAGCGGACGCAGGCGGCGCTGGCGGCGCAGGACGCAGTTTTCGCGGAGCAGCACGCGGGGGACAGCCTCCCGGAGCTGGCCGCTTACGTCAGCCGGTGCGCTGCTCAGTGGAATCACGCCCCCGCCCCCTGCGAGATCGAGGGCGGCAGCTATATCGCCCGGCGGTTCGGCAGCTGGGAGGCGGCGCTGGCGGCGGCGGGGCTGAGTTCCGCCTATAAAATCCCCCGGAACGGGGAAAACCGCCGGTATCAGAGGGAGAAGCGGCGGCAGACCGCCCTCCATAAGCAGGAGCGGGACGTCAAACGGGCGGCGAAGCGGGAGAAGGCGCGGGAGCGTCAGCGCGCGGACGCCATGCGGGCGGCGGCGAAGAAGCGCCCGGGCAAGAAAAAGACCCCGGCGCAGCGGAATTGCCCGGTTCCCATGGAACAGGGAAGCGCGTCGTAACCGTGCGGGCATCGGGGCGGAGAAGCGCCGCCCATCGACAAAACGTCGAAAACCCCGGCGCGGGCATTTATACGGATGGTTTCCCGTCCTTCGGGGGCGGGTGGCTATACAAAAAATCTGACGGCGGGGCGTGAGCGCCGCGGCGGGAGAGAGGGTGATAACATGGCCGGAAGAACGGGAACTTTCGATCTCATGCGAGAGCTTTTCTACAACGAATGGTAGAAAATGGAAGCTTTCGGAACCGGGCGGCCGCCTGCGGGGCATTTGCCGCGGAGGGCGCGGAAGTCCGGGCTTGTTCACTTATCCACGAAACGGGACATTTGTCCGGCGGGGAACGCCCCGGCCGGGGAAGCGCCCCCACATTTTTGATTTTGGAGAATATTATGAAAAGACGGATATTTTCATTTTTACTGGCGGTTGTCATGGTGCTGAGCCTGGCTCCGTCAGTTTTTGCAGCAGAGGAGCCTAAAATTACGGTCGCGGTTGATAAAACTTCTGTTAAGGCTGGCGAGACGATTACTTTTACCTATGAATCGACAGCAGCTGTGACTGAAATGACGAATCTGGAAGTGTGGCTAGCCTATGATGGCGATGCGTTTGAATATGTCAGTGTGGATACGGAAGGCAGCGTGTGGTTTGAAAAACCCAGAGTAAAGGGTCGCAATACGCTGTTAGGGTACCCTTCATTTGTTTTGCGCGAAGAGAAGGATGATGAAGAAGATGTTGACGCAGGCAAGATGTTCTCTGTTACTTTCCGTGCGCTGGAGACTATTACAGACGTAAAAGAGGCATCCTTTTACAACAACGATAGCCTCACGAAATGGGAATATGAGTGGAAAGAGCACAAAGCCGCAGATGGGTATTTTGACCACAATAGTGGTGATCCCATCTATGTAACTGTTACCCCGAAGGGGGCAACAGGGCCTATCGCTACCCCTACCGGATATAGTGTCTCCATGGGCGCTGACCAGACGGTCGCCGCTGGCGAGACCGTTTCCATTCCCGTGACCGTCGCCTCCTCCAAGCATAGCATCACCGGCTTCAACGCCTACGACATGACCTTTACTTACGACCCGGCGGCGCTGACCCTGAATACCGCCTCCGACGCCGCCGCCAACCTGACGGTGGAGGACAATAACGGCACCGTCCGCGTCCGCCGCTACGGCGAGACCGTTGAGCTGGGTACGGCGCTGACGCTGGACTTCACCGCCAAAAAGGGCGCAGCCAGCACCGTGACCCTGACGGAAGCCAAGTTCGATCTGGACGCCAACTCCATCAACTTCGACGCCCCGGCGGCCACGATCTCCGACGCCAACACCACCGTAACGGGACTGTGGAACGTGACGCTGCCGGAGGGCTTCCAGAGCGCCAGCGGCGTGGACACCGTGGAGAACGGCGGGGACTTCACCTTCACCGCCCCGGACGCCCACTATGACTACACCCTGAACGTCACCACCAACGGCAAGACCGATCAGGTGACCATGAAGGGCAACAAGAGCTACACCATCGAGAACGTCACCGATAATGTGACGGTGGCGGAGGTCAGCAGAACGGCCAAGACCTACACCCTGAAGTTTGTGGTGGACGACCGTTCCGTAGAATACCTCCAGAGAGAACCGCTGACGCTGGCCGATCTGGGCATCACCGATGAAACCGTCGAGGTACAGTACCCCAACAACTATGAATTTACCGTAAAGTTCCCCGGCACGGGTCGCTATTTTGGGGCGACAATCAGCCCCGACAAGAACAGGTTTGTGAAGCCTTTGGGCGACGTGAGCGAGAACGGCGACTGCACCTATACCCTAGACGGTTCCAAGCTGACCGGCGACGAAAATGGTGAGATTACCATCACTATCAACGTATATGCCTGGCAGAATAAGCTTACCATCGGCGTGGGCGGCAACGGCGCGGAGGATTTCGCCAAGGATAATGCGCTGACCTGCTACCCCACCGAGAACTACACCTTCACGGTGAACAAGAGCGAGTACTACGATTACACCGTCACGGCGACTTACTGGGCAAAGAAGCTCAGCGGCACTTGGGACACCGTTAGACTGACGGTCAGGGACAACGGGGATGGCACGTATACCATCGTCCGGATGCCCGAAATCATAGAGCGCTACGAGCTTGCCAATGTGGACGTGACCATCACCATCACCAAGACCGCCAAGGCCGTCGACCCCGACGCGGTTGCGGCATACGAGTATGTGCAGCTGGACGGCAAGACCGTCGTTCTGGTAACGGTGACCGGCAGGCTGGGCAGCGGAAAGGTCTTCACCTATGACGGAAATACCATGTTCAAGGCCGCCAACTACGGTTTCAACGTGTATTCCTGGCTGCTGATCCTGGACAAGGGCGAGGTGCTGGACATGGACGCCCTCAAGGCCGACGTCATTTCCAAGCTGGCGCTTGCCGACGGCACGGCCACGACCATCAACCAGGCCTACGACGTGAACAAATCCCGCCGGGTGGACATCAACGACGCCCAGCTGGTCTATGACATCTACAACGGCACTTACTTTGATTTCACCAAGGTTTCCATGGAGAAATTCCTGCTCGCCGACGTGAACTGCGACAAGATGGTGAACTCCGCCGACGCCGTGGTCATCGTAGGCCAGTTCAGATGATCCCACTGACCGGACGCGCCCCCGCCGGGGCTTCGCACACTTCCGTGGGATAAGGAGAAAAGCATGAGAAAACGCATCATCCCCCTGATGACGGTTCTGTGCCTGCTGCTGTGCCTGCTGCCCTCCGCCGCTTTCGCGGCGGAGACCGGCGGCACCGTGGACACAAGCCGAAGCTACAATTTTGAACTGACCGCCGAACGGGGTCAGACGGAGGTCAAGGCCGCCCCCGGCGACATCATCACCGTGTCGCTGGTGCTGAGGCGCACCGACAGCGCCGAGACCGCCCCAATGTACGGTATGCAGACGGAGATCGAGTACGACGACACCTTCCTCCAGCTGGTGGAGAGCAGCGTCATGACCGCCTCCGGCATCCGCTGGAACGATCTCGGCCGCCGCACCGGCGGGCGGGCGTTCTACCTGAATTTCGTGTCCTTCAAGGGCGGCGAGAGCTGGGAGCCGGAGGTGCTGGTGGGCAGCTTCCAGATGAAGGTTCTCGGCACGTCGGGCGTTTCCAGCCTGACGCCGGTGAACACCATGGTTCCCACCCAGGACGGCATGGGACGCTACGCGGCGGAGGACAACGCCGTGACCGTCATCGTCTCCACGGAATGCACCGTCAGCTTTGAAAGCAACGGCGGCACCGACGTTCCCTCCCAGACCGTCCACTACGGCGACAAGGTGAAAAAGCCCGCCGACCCCACCCGGAAGGGCTACCATCTGGAGGGCTGGTACAGCAATCTGGATCGCACCGAGAAGTGGGATTTTGACACCGACGTGGTCAAGGGCAACCTGACCCTCTACGCCAACTGGGCAGAGGGCGCTGCCGGAGGCAGCGGCGTATGGTGGCTCATCGGCGGCGCGGTGCTGCTGGCGCTGCTGCTATTGCTGCTTCTGCTCCTGCTGGGCAAGAAGCGGGTCCACTTCGAGACCAACGGTGGCACGGCGCTGGAAGACGTGAGCGTCAGGCGGGGCGACGTGATCGGCGAGGTCATGACGCCCATGAAGCCCGGCGCGGTGTTCGGCGGCTGGTTTGCCGACAAGGCGCTCACCAAGCCATGGGACACCCAGCACGACGCGGTGCAAAGCAGCATGACGCTGTATGCCCGCTGGCTGTAAAAACGAGGTGATCGCAATGAAAAAACGCATTTTATCCATCCTGCTGGCAGTGGCGCTGCTATTGTCCGTGGGCGTCGTCCCGGCGTGGGCGGCGGATTCCTGCGTAAGCGTCAAGGCGGACGCCGCCACCACTGCCGAAGTGGTGGCCGGCGACCTGCTGGAAATTCCCCTGGGGGACATCTTCCGGGATTCGGACGGCCACTCGCTGACCTATACGCTGGTCAACGCCGCCCAGTTCGGCACCCAGACCAAGGTCGGCGGAAGCACGCTGTACGTGTCGGAAAAAGACCCCGGCACCTACGAGCCGAAGATCAAGGCCACCTGCTCGGGCGGCAAGTCCGTCACCGCTACCATCACCGTCACGGTCAAGCCCGCCCCCCACGGCCTGGACGCCCAGTACAACTACGACGAGTCCCCCGCCAAGGAGGTCACGGTTTATGTGACCATCTCCAACGACGGCGTGCCCATCAGGGGGCGTGACGGCACGATTCTGTGCCATAAGGCCATTACCGTCCCGTACTTCGACCTGAGCCAGTACGGCCTTGACGAGTTCTACCGCTATCACACGGCAAACGGCGAGGGCGAGTACGTGGACAACAACATCGTGGAGCGGCCCACCGGCCTGCACCTGTACATCTATCTGCTGGAGCGCTACTTCATCGGGCTTCCCGAAAGCCAGTGCTGCAAGGGCAAATACGACCGCGGCGCTCTGGAGGGCTTCAGGCTGGACGACGATGTTTACTACATGGACGAAGACCCTGCCTACACGGCTTCGCTGGCCGCGCTGAAAATCACCGGCTCGCCCACCAGTCTCTACATGGCCAACTTCTGGGGGCATGACGAGAACCTGATGTACTACCGGAACCACTGCTATCCCTACATGAGTCCCGGCTGGGGTTCCACCTCGGACTACATTCTGCTGTCCGACGGGGATACCTGGGACGTGGCCATGTTCACCAACTGGAGCTTTTATTCCAGCGGCGGCGCGTTCACCTGCTTCGACAAGGACGCCTACACCGTCCGCCCCGGTACGGAGCTGACGGTAACGTCCAAGGCCTACGGCACCACCTTCAAGGACGGCGACTTCTACAATTTCGAGAATCTGGACGTGTACCTGTACAGCGACAGCTGGGAGCAGCTGGACATGCTCAAAGATGCCGGCAGCGGCAAGGCCACCTTCACGTTCACTGTGCCAAAGGACGAAGGCACCTACTACATTGTGGGCTTCGACCCCAACCGGAAGATCCCCACGGACGATTCCGGCGGAACGAACTACGCCAAGATCGCCCCGGCCACGGCCATCCTGACCGTATCCGGCACCGCGGAGCTGGAGCGCCCCTTCCAGACGATTTCCGTCGACGGCAAAGCGCTGGACGGGAAGAACATCTCCTACGAGGGCATCGTCTCTCTGGGCAGCGAGGACAACGAGGAATTCAAGAACGTCTACGAGGATGTTCCCAAGTACCACGTGATCGTCCCGGAGGGAACGCAGACCGTGGACATCACCTACGGCAAGGACGTGGACATTTACCACGCGGACGCCACGGCCTACGGCTACGAGACCGACCTGGCGGCGGACGCCGTATCCTCGGCGACCATCCGCTCCGTCACGCTGGAAAGCAGCTACACGGCCAATGACGACGGCACCCAGACCGTCACCACCCCCGTTGCCCGCTACGTCCGCAATGCGGACGGAACAGCCATGGCCGTCACCCTGGAATCCGGCAGCGGCAAGAATTTCAGACCCGTGGCGCTGTTTACCTTTGAATACGCGAAAGCAGAGCCTGACCCCGAGCCGGAAGTGAAGTACGGAGATGTGAACGGGGATGGGAACATCAATTCCACGGACGCGGCAATCCTCTACCGTTCCGTAAACGGAAAGTACACGCTGCCGGATTCTCAGAAAGCGGCGGCGGATGTGAACGGAGACGGCGCTGTGAACTCTACGGACGCCGCTCTGATCTATCGTAAAGCAAACGGGAAAATGAGCAACTTCCCCGCAGAATCCTAAAAATTATAAGGAGGTTTAACGCGAAATGAAAAAAGTGATTTCCCTTCTGTTGGCGATCGCGGTGATCATCAGCCTTGTACCCGCCGTGTTTGCGGATGATCTTCCCACTATGACAGTGGAGGTTGACAAGAACGAGGTTCAGCCGGGTGACACGATCACCCTTACCCTGTCCATCGACCAAACCATTTCCAACCTGAATAACTGGGAGTGGGCAATTTATTTTGACAAGGATGCTTATGTCAAGACCAGCGGCGAGCTTGAACCCGGATGCACGACGTCCATAGGCTCTACTGCTGGAATGGTGGGAGATAATGTTGATATCCTCGGCAAAAATGCTGTCCGGGTATCCGCATTAAGCCCTTCCGGTGACCCCGTCACCCTTAACGCTGGCAAGATCGCAACTGTTACCTTCATGGCAACAGAGAACATTACGGCGGAAAACGCCCGCATCGAGGTCAAAACCGAAGCGCTGCCCGACTACGATACGCTCGAGGATAACAGCGTCAACCTGGCCGGCAACATCATTGATGTTACCGTAGTGACCACCGAAGAAAAGGGCTACACCGTCTCCATGGGAGACGACAAGCAGGCGGCCTTCGGCCAGACCGTGGAAATCCCCGTGTCCATCGGCTACTCCGATGACAGTGTTACCGGCTATAACGCCTATGACATGACCTTTACCTATGATTCCAGCGCTCTGAAGCTGGACATGACGGAAACCAATGAAGAGGGCAACCGCGTGATGCTCGGCGACAACTCGGTTCGCATTGTCCGCTACGGCAAGGAAGCGGCGCTGGGCGAAGCGCTGACCCTGAAGTTTGAGGTTCTGGCGGGGCAGGGTTCTTACAATGTGACGGTTACGTCCGCAAAGGTGGATACCAACGGCAACGCCATCGAGGCTGACGCTCCCGATGCCACGATTGTGAAGAATACGGCTACCGTGACCGTCAGCGGCTACACCGTAACCCTGCCGGATGACTTCACCCGTACCGACGCGGAGGGTTCCACCATCGAGGCGGGCGGCAATCTGACCTTCAAGCCCAAGGATCCCAACTATGACTACAACGTGACCGTTACCGTGGGCGGCGAGACAGTCACCCCCACCATTGGCGAGGACGGCACCTACACGGTTCCCAACGTCAACGGCAACGTGACCGTCACCAGCACCAAGACGCCCAAGAGCTTCAATGTCACCCAGGGCGAGGACACCGCCGGTGCGGAAAAGGCCACTTATCTGACCGACTATAGCTTCACGCTGACCCCCGCAGGCGGCTACAACTATAGTGTAACCGTGACCATCGGCGGTAATACTTACACGAAGTTTACGTCTGTTGCGAATGGCGATGGCAGCACTACCTACACCATCCCCGGCGCGGACGTGACCGGCGAAATCGTCATCAACAGCAACAAGGTAGTCAAGCCTGCACAGACCTTCAGCGTCAGCTTTACTGGCACCGGCGCGGGCGATGCCACTGGCGCATCCTCCGTCACGGAGAACGCGGCCTACACCTTCACCGTGACTGAGCAGGACGGCTTCGAGTACACCGTCACCGCGACTATGGGCGGCAAGGCTGTCACCGTCACGGGTTCAAACGGCAGCTACTCCATCGCCAACGTGACCGGCGATCTGGTCATTACCATCGCCAAGAAGTCTACCACGACCACTATGGACGTCGCCGTTTCCAAGTTTGTGGAGATGAACAACAAGACCGTGTTCCTGGTGACTGTGACTGGCACCCCCGAAGAGGGCAAGGCCTTTGCCTACGGCGAGAACGTCATGTACAAGACCACCGCTTACGGCGAGAATGTGTACAGCTGGCTGGTGATCGTGGACGGTACCGCTGATCTTACCGCGGCGGACGCCGAAGCCAAGATCACGCAGTCCGCTGCCGAGGCCGAGGAGGTTGCCGCCGGCTATGACGTCAACGAGACGGGCGTTGTGGACATCAACGATGCACAACTGACCTACGACATCTACACCGGCAAGTACACCGACTTCGAGAAGGTCTCCGTGCGGAAGTTCCTGCGGGCGGATACGACCGGCGACAAGAAGGTCAATTCCGCGGACGCCGTTGCGGTTATCAACTATTCTAAGTAAATCCGGGCGAATCAGCTGCTTCCCCTCCCTAACGGGAGGGGAGGCAATTCGCCGTATTTTGGGGTTTTACCATTATCCCCCGGCGCGGGGGACAATGGTAAGGATCCAAACTGATTTTTGGGGGATATCCGTATGAAAAAACGCAGCGGCCTGCTCAGCGCCGTGAGTATTCTGCTGGTCATCGCGCTGGTCGCGGGGATCGGCGGCTCACTGATCGCCTCCGGGCGGACAAGGCCGGACAACCCAATCGACGCCCAGCCGGAGCAGCTCCGGGCGGAATCCCTGCAAGGCTCCGGCAATACCGGCGGACAGGGTTCCGGAAAGGGGAACGCCCAGTCCGCGGAATCCGCCGAAGGAACAGAAAATACCGACCCGACCCAGGAGCCGACGGAGCCTCCCACGGAACCGGAGCGGCAGGATCAGACAGATCCGCCTACGGAACCGACCCGGGGCGAGGAGGATACGGATCCCACGGCTCCTACGGATAAGCCCGTGGAGAATCCCGATGACAATCAGGGCGGCGACAAATCAGACGACAACAAGGGTGGTTCGGAGGATTCCGGCGACCACGGCGGCGGCACCGGCGGCGACGATGGGGACGACGGCGGAAACGGCGGCGATCACGGCAGCGGCGGCGAGGAAGACGATACGCCCCGCATTTACACGACCCTGAAGACCCAGCAGCTCACCAAGACAGAGCTTCCGGACGGAAGGCTGACCTTCATTGCCTACCCCATCGGCAAGGGCGACCTGCACATCCGTGTCCGGCTGAAAAACGAGACCAATTCCGGCAACGGATTGCTGCTGACCTCCCCGGATAACCGGAACTACGAGGCGCAGCTGGATTTCAACGCGGAAAACCTGTTCGTCCTGTCCCTCTACGACGGGGAGACCTTCCTGGGTCTGGTTCTGTACCGGGTGGGCTATTACGCCGACCTTGCCGACGACGACAATCCGGAGTCCGGTGACTATCCGCCCTCCATCGTCACCAATCTGGACGGAGCCAGCCCGGATATGACCTCCCAGACTTTCCCGCTGACGGTGATTGCCAGAGCCAATGCCAAGCTGGGAGCCGGGGAGATCTACTCCAATCAGATTCAGGTCACGTTGGACGGGAAAATCGTGGAGAAGAGCTACGGCGTTTCCCAGCCTGTTTATGAGCTGTATTTCGACGCGCCCCAGATCGGCGACGAGGAGTCCCACACCGTCCGGGTATTGGCCTGGGACGGAAACGGAAATTCCGCCATGAAGGTCTACACCGTTACTTACCACCAGATCAGCGAGGGCGACCCGGCAGGCTCCGTGAACGTGGTGCTGGATGCGACCACCATCGGTCTGGGCATCCTGGACACCGGGACGCTGGACATTGTAGAGGGCGAAACGGCGGCATCCGTTGTGCTGCGCTTCTTGCAGGAGCGGGGTTATGAACCGGATTATCAGGGCAGCGCCACCATGAATTTCTATCTGCGCCGGATCTACCGGGGCGACATCGCCTACCGCGCCGACGTTCCGGAGCATCTCTGGGAGTTGATCCTGCGGGACGGCATCACCACCAACGACAACTACGACCGGGACAGCATTGGCGAGTTTGACTACACCCAGGGTTCCGGCTGGATGTACTCCATCAACGGAACACTGTATGAGGGAACCGGTATGAGCGGCTATAAGGTCCGCAACGGAATTACCATCTATCTGCGCTTTACTCTGTCCTACGGCAAGGACATCGGCGGTTACGATGCCACCGGAGGCGGCTACGGCGCGCTGAGCAGCTACTGCGGCCTGTGGATCAACGGCGGCTATCAGGCTCTGGATCACGACTTTGAGGAAGTGGAACGGGTGGAACCCACCGAAACGGAGGACGGGTACATTCTGTATCGCTGCACCAGGTGCCACGAGGAGGAAACAGATGTTCTCCCGGCTACCGGCGGCGAGACGGAACCGACAGATCCCGATCCCACCGATCCCGACCCGACGGATCCGACGCCTACCGATCCCACCGAGCCGACGCCCACGGATCCCACCCAACCGGAGCCGACGCCTACAGACCCCAGCGAACCGACACCCACGGAACCGACACCCACAGAGCCAAGCGAACCGGAGCCGACCGACCCCGGCGAGCCGGATCCTGCGGAACAGGCATCCATACAGGCCATGGGGCGGGAGACGCGGGGATACTGGGGCGATAAGCTCGTCTACTGCCAGAGACTGATAAAACGAATTTTGGAGGCAGCTGCATGAAAAACGGAACGAAACTGATAGCGGTGCTGCTCTGCGTACTGCTTCTGATCCCCACAATGGCTTTCGCGGAAACCCAGTCGTCTTTGGATGCGGAAATCGCCCAAAGCGCGGAGGGAATGTCCGCCCTGGGCGGGAAGAAGGGAGAGCTTCTGAAGGATCAGGAGCAGTTCCCCGCAGGCACTTCCGTCTGCGACTGGCTTGCTATGGCCATGGCACTGTCCGGCGCGGAGGAAAGCTACGCCGACTATTTGCAGGCGCTGAGAACTTATGTAGAAAACGCCTACGCGAAAAATGGCTGCCTGGATAAGAACAAGGCTACGGAGTACCACCGGATCGCCCTGACGGTAATGGCGCTGGGCGGCGACCCCACCGACTTTGGAACGAAGCCAGACGGCTCGGCCATTGACCTGATTGCGGAGGGAACCTACAACTATGCCCGTGATCCGGGCGCGCAGGGCTTGAACGGCTGGATCTGGGCGCTGATTGCCCTGGATGCGCAGGATACGGAGGTTCCGGCAGATGCCCAGTATTCCAGAGAGGATATGGTCAGCGCCATCGTGATCGCTCAGGAGCCGGACGGCGGCTTCGGCCTGATCCCCGGAAAATCGGATGTGGACATCACCGCCATGGCGGTACAGGCGCTGGCTCCCTACCGGGATCAGCTGGAGACCGAGATCGACGCGGCGCTGGAATACCTTTCAAGTCAGCTGACGGATACCTGCGGGTATATCGCCTATGGGGATGAAAACGCGGAGAGTACGGCGCAGGTCATTCTGGCTCTGTGCGCGCTGGGCATTGATCCGGACACGGATCCCCGCTTTGTGAAAGACGGACATACCCTGCTGACCCAGCTTGCCAGATTCCGCCAGGTAGACGGCACCTACAGCCACACGCTGGAGGGGGCCGGCGACGGCATGGCAACGGAGCAATCCGTCCTTGCGCTGGTGGCTGTACAGCGTGTCCACGCGGGGCAGCCGTGGGTGCTGCATTTTGACGGCACGTATACCGCCCCAGACGTTCCGGTCAGCCCGGACACCCAGACGGCACAGACGAAGGCGGGTGCCGACAGAACCATTCTCTACGTTAGAATCGGCGCGGCAGTCGTGATCGCGGCCGGCGCGATATGCATCATTGTCAGAAAGAGGAGAAAGGCATGAACAAGCTGACAGAACAAATTCAAGCGGAAGTCAACAAGGTCGTTTTGGGCAAGGAGGACATCGTCCGCAAGGTGCTGCTGGCCATTCTGGCCCAGGGTCACGTGCTGCTGGAAGATGTACCCGGTGTGGGCAAGACGACGCTGGCCAAGGCATTTTCCAAGACGCTGGGTCTGGATTCCAGACGTGTCCAGTTCACTTCCGATACGCTGCCCTCTGACATTATCGGCTTCTCCGTGTTTGACAAGGCGGACGGCAAGCTGAAATATCAGCCCGGCGCTATTATGACGAACCTGCTGCTGGCGGACGAGATCAACCGTACCTCCAGCAAGACCCAATCCGCCCTGCTGGAAGCCATGGAGGAATTGCAGGTCACGGTGGACGGCGTGACCCGGCCGCTGCCCAAGCCCTTCGTCGTTCTTGCAACGGAGAACCCGGTGGGGTCCGCGGGCACCCAGATGCTGCCCGCCTCTCAGCTGGATCGTTTCCTGATCCGACTGAGTATGGGCTATCCCAATCGGGCAAGCACGGCGGCGCTGCTGAAGGATCGCCATCATGTGGATCCCCTTTCCGCCTGCCAGACGGTGACGACGCCGGATGAGCTGGAAAAGCTCATTGCGGACGTTGCCGATATCCACGTGGCAGACCGAATCTATGACTATATCGCGGAACTGGTGGACGTGACCCGCTCCAATGCCTATGTTACCCTGGGCGTCAGTCCCCGCGGCGCTCTGGCTGTGACCCGTGCGGCCAAGGCCAACGCCTATCTGGAGGGGCGGAATTATGTGATTCCCGACGATGTGTGCGCCGTGTTCCCGGATGTGTGTGTCCATCGTCTGATCCTCAACGCCAAGGCACGTCTTCAGGAATACACCGCGGCGCAGATCCTTCAGAACATCCTCACCTCGGTTCAGAAGCCGGATATCCGGGAATTTTCCGACAAATGAAGAAAAAGATTTTAGGCAGCGCCGTGTGTTACCTGCTTCTGCTGCTGGCTCTGGCGGCGCTGCTCATTACAAGCGGTTCCTTTTGGGTGCTTGCCGGACTCTGCCTGCTGCTCCTGCTGCCACTGGCTTCCTGGGCGGTCAACGCATACGTCCGAAGGCATTTACAGGCGGATATTCTGATACCGGCGACGGCTGCCAAACGCACCGCGGCCGGTTGCCGGGTGCGCATCCGCAATTCGGCGCTGCTGCCCGTAATGCGTTATGGCTGTCGTGTCTCTATCCGCAATGATCTGACCGAGGAAGAGCAGTCGGTGGCGTTGACCGGCGGCATCGGTGCCAGAGGCGAAAGCAGCCAGAATATCCTGCTGCAAAGTCGCTATTGCGGCCGGCTGCGTGTGCGCATCAGCAGGTTTACTTTGCTGGACTATCTGGGGATGCTCCCCATGCAGGCCCCTGCCAATGCGGAGGCCCGACTGACCATTCTTCCGAACCTCTTTCCTATGGACGCGGACATGACCGCCAGACCGGCCTATGCGGACGACGGAGCTTCCGACCGCCGGGGAGAAGATCGCAGCGAGGTGTACCAGCTCCGGGAGTACCGCCCCGGGGACGACATCCGTCAGATCCATTGGAAGCTGTCCTCCAAGCTGGACGAGCTGATCCTGAAGGAGGCCAGCCAGCCGGAGAGCCGCTCCCTCCTGGTGTTCTGGGATAAGCGTACCGGCACGCCGCAGCAGATGGATGCTTTGGCTGAGGTCGTTTCCTCCACGGGTGCGGCACTGCTGCAAGGCGGTGTGCAGTATACCCTGAGCTGGACGGAGGGGGACGACCTGCAAGCCCAGGATATTCTGGACGAGAACCAGCTTTTGCAGACAATCCCGGAATTGGTAAAGACCAGAGGCAGCGCGGATTGCCGCCTGCCGGAAATGGGCGATTACAGCCGTATCCTATATTTCGGCGTGAAGCCGGATGAGCGGATGGTGACGGATGAGCGGGTGCATTTTGTCCTCTGCACGGAGGAGCCGTTCCCCGATGCTACCACCTTTACCCCCCAGAATTATTCGGAGACGATGCAGCGACTGGAGGTTTAGCCGATCATGCAAAAAAGTGAAAACGGACTCCAATGCATTGTCACCGGGGCGGCGCAAAAAGGAATGTATTTCCCTTGGGACTCCGGAACGGTCTGCGCCGTACTGACGGCGGGCTTTTGCCTTCTGTTGGCGGAGGCGTTTCCTTCCGTATCTTATCCCTGGTGGGGCATGGCGGCAGCCGCGCTTCTGGTGCAGGCGGTGCTGTTTGTCGCTTACCAGAGCGATATCGGGAACTGGGTCGTTCCTGTAGGGATCGGACTGCTGCTTCTGCTGAGTCTGGCGCTGAACAGGTGGATACTACCCGGCTTCGGCGCCCTGGCAAATGATTTCCTGACCCTGCTGACGGAAAAGAACGGAAGGATATATCTGGACTTTGCGGCGGCGGATGCCCGCTGTCTGCCCTTAGCGGCGGCGGTCTCGCTGCTGCTGGTATCGCTGCTTTTCAGCCGCAGCGCATGGAGCGGGCGTCTGGTGCTGGCATTGCCGGTTTTGCTGCCATGCTATGGGGCAATGCTGCTGGGTCTGGTTCCCGTAGGCATCGGCGGCGGACTGCTGATTGCCGGCGCTGTGCTGCTGATGGTGCAGCGCACGGCGGCGGGGGAAACCCTGACAGGCGTTCCAACGCAGCTGATTCTGACGGTTCTGTGCGCGGTGCTGTGCCTGCTGGTCGGGCTGTCCTTCCGGAGCGGCCTGGACACCGACCTGATGGATGCTATTCAGACGCGGATACACCATCAGCGCTATGACAGCGATACCAATTCCATGCCAGAGGGAAATCTCAGAAACTTACCTGCCTGGAATAAAAGTGACGCACCGGCTCTGGAGGTCACCATGGAGCAGCCGGAAAAGGTGTATCTGCGCGGGCAGGTCTATGACACCTATACCGGCACCGGCTGGAAAACGGCGGATACGAAGGATACCGCCCAGTATGAAGACCTTTTTTACTGGCTCCATGAGGCCAATTTTTATGGTCAGAGCCAGATCGGATTGGCAGAGAGCTATACGGATACGGCGGTTCCGCTGTCCATGACCGTTCAGAATCTCTCCGCCTGTTCCGCCCATGGCTATTACCCATATGCCGTCTATGGCAGCGAAACGCTGGAAGCGGACCGTATCGGAGACACAATGCTTCCGCCGGCAGAGAGCCTGTCCTATCTGAAGGGCAGCGTGCCGGAGTGGTACCAGATTCAGCGGAACCTATCTACGGCGCAGGGGCGGGAAAATATCAAGACCTATCTTTCCAAAGAGCAGGCGTATTCCGACTATCTGCAAACCGTGGATCTGCAAATGACCCAGGACAGCTGGTCGGTTCTCCAGCGACAGCTGAAGCTGGACAGTCAGGCTCGGACCATCGGCGACATCCGCACCATTATCTTTGATTACCTCCGGGAGAACATGACCTACGATGAAAGCGTCCGGACCATGAACGGCAGCGGAGATTTCCTGCAATATACCCTGGAGCGCAGCGGGCATGGCTACAGCGTCCATTATGCCACGGCGGCAGTGCTGATGCTCCGCTATATGGGCGTTCCGGCACGCTATGTGGAGGGCTATTTCCTCTCGGCGGAGGATGCGGCCCGTTACAAGGCCGGTGAGGCCATTACACTGACAGAGAAAAATGCCCACGCCTGGGCGGAATACTATGTCAGCGGCGTCGGGTTTGTCCCGTTTGAGGTAACCCCCGGATACATTGACGACGAGGAGCTGTCCCTCGGCGGCGACAGCCCGGACGAGAATACCTACCGGAACAACACGCGGCAATTTGTAGAGGTCGAAAAGCCGGAGGAGATCACCGAACATAAACAGGATCGGTTCACCTTCTCGCTGGATACCCACTATCTGCTGCTTCTCCCGCTGTTGCTGATCCTGCTGCTGGCCGGATACATTTTCCACCGCCGCAGGGCATTCCGGAAAAAGCTGGCAGCCATTGACGCTGCGGACGACCGGGAAGCCATTGCCATGCGTTACGGCTACGCGGTCTGTCTACTGCGCCACAGTACGGCCAATCCCCCGGAGGGCGCTTCGGAGGCCGCGGAGCTGAACCAAAAGGCGCTGTTCAGCACCCAGGAAATGACTCCGGAGCAGCGCAAGGACGTGGACGCGTATGCCATGCGTGTGCTGGATGCCTGCAAGGGCAGCTGGACGATTTGGGAGAAAATACGGTATCGGCTGTGGAACTGCCTGTACTGAGAATAGGGAGGAGAACGAAAAATGCGCAAAAGAGTAATGGCGCTGCTGCTTGGCCTGGTACTTCTGGCCGCTGCCATCATTCCCGTCACGGCAATGGCCGCAGAGGGAGAGGACGGCAGCTTCGTGTTCGTTGCCATGAACGCCAACAGTACCATCGTGGAACCAACCAGAATCCACTATAAGACCGGCCAGACCATTCAGGAAGCGCTGTCCGCTTCGGACATTGAATTCGTTGGCCTGGAGCAAGGCTTCATTTATGAGGTCAACGGCGTTTCCGCCAACTATATGCTCTACTACGACAAGGGCGGCTACAAGCTGGATGCACAGGCCTCCTCCATCAAGGCCATCTGCATCCATGTGTCCTCGACGTATTCGGACGCGGCCATCCAGCTGATCCTCCAAATGGCAGATTATCTGGACATGACCAACCATGTGCAGAATTATCCTGCGGCAGCGAGTGCCTATGCCGCGGCGCTGAAGGGGCTGCGGACTGCAAATGCCGACACGGCGGGGACGCTCCTGCAAAATCTGAAGGATGCCATTGCGGAATACGCGGCGCTCCTGGACGGGACTCAGTACACCGTCTCCGCGGCGGCCACCCAGAACGGAAACGCCCTGACGGAACCGGTCATTACCCTGACGGACGCCTACGGCAACGTCACTACCGGAACCGGCAGCGCTAAGGTTATTGCGGGCGACTATAAATTCAGTGTTTCCGACGGCGGACATAACCGCACGGACGGAACTCTGACCGTTTCCGCCGATGCCAAGGTCTCCGTGACCCTGCCCTACGGCGAGTGGTTCGGCAATATCCGGCTTCTGGATGCCGATAAGGAGCCTTATCGGGTCGTACAGAATCGGGCAGACCACACGGTGGAGTATTGGATCGAGGATACCGCCAGTGCTTTGAGCAGTGTATATCTGAATGCGGCAATGGGAAAAGTTCCGGACACCAAGGCTACCAAGCTCCGCGCCATCTATACCGGCACCAACGGCAGGGATATGTCAAATTTGTCCCGAAGCTGGAACAGCACGGCCACATCGCTTACATATCTGCTTTCCTCCGGCATGGAAAATCGGACATTTGCGTTGGAGGCTCAGTACACCGGCTCGGACGGCTATACCCAGATTCAGTCCTATGCCGTTACCGTGACCCGTGTACCCACCCTGAAGTCGCTGGCTGTCACAGCGGAAGGGACGAAGCTGCCTCTGAATTTTGAACCGACTGTGCGGGAGTACAGTCTGACGACCGTTTCCACCGCACTGGACATTGCCGCTGCACCCTTTGATGAGGGCTACACTGTCACCGGAAGCGGAGCTGTGACGCTGAGCGGGGATAGTCTGAACCACACGATCCAGGTCACGGCTCCCAATGGGGAACGGAACAGCTACACGCTTCATATTCAGAAGGTAGCATCCGTACCGGTGACATTGAACGTTCCCTCCGGCACAACGGTGCAGGTGTTCAACGGCGCGGGTTCTGAAATTGCGCCGGTGGATGGCACCTATCACCTGGTTCCCGGAGAGAGCTACACCTGCATTGCCACGAAGAATACCTGGTATCATACCCAGATCACCTTCACGGCCTCAAACGGGCTGAACGTGTCTGTTCCGGAGCCTGTCGCCACAGACTGGCTGACCAATCTGGCGTTCTATAACGGCACATATGCCTCCAGCCGAATTGCCTACGCCGCCGATAAGACGTTCTCGGCGGCGGAGCATACCTACAACTACACGGTGTCCGACTGCAACAGCTCCGTCGCCATGCAGGCTACGGCGGACGGAACCGTGACGGCCATGTATCAGACCCAGAGTACCGTCCCGGAGACCCACGGCCTTGCACAGACGGTGACGGTTCCCAACCCGGTCAGTCAGACAGGGCTTGCCCAGAATCTGACATACGCGGTGGCCAAGTCCGGTTACGGTCAGACGGTGACGATCCGCATTTCCAAGGAAGAAGACGGCACGTCTTACTATCAGGACTACACTGTCCGGCTGCTCCGGCAACTGCACTTGTCCAGCCTTTCCGTTGCTACCAAGGATGAGACGCTGCCCTTTATGACCACCAGCGGCGGGACAGCGCGCTTTGACCGGGATACCACGGACTACTATGTGCGGGTTGACCGGGAGACCACAGCCCTCTATATTTCCGGAACCTATCCCAACAGCAGCGCGGACACCGCCTGCTGCGGCGGGTACTATGCCAAGGTCAACGGCGTGCGCTATGATACGCCGGCGGGTGCGGAAGCAACCTTGAACACGGATCTTTATAACGAGGACATATTGGTTCAGGTCTGCCATGCGGATACCGGCAGTATTGAACTGACCTATACCGTCCACGTCCAGAAGAGCGACCCCATTCAGCTGACGATCCAGACGACTCCGGCGGAGGCTATCATATTCCTGACCAATGATCTGAACGGTAAGCGTATTGTGGAGAAGAACGGTACCTACAGCCTGACCCCTGGTGCCAGTTATTCCTACACCACTACCTGCGCCGGATACATCGGTCAGAAGGTGGAGCATTACACCGCTCCCGACAAGGACGGAACGCTGACCATTACGTTGGAAAAGGCTCCGGCTAACGGTGCGCTCATCAACTTCGACTCGGCCTGGCCGCATCTGCGTCAGAACAATGAGAACAACGGCGTGGTGGATTACAGAACGCCGGTCTACGCAAAGGATGCCGAGCTGTACTGGGCTACCTCCATTGGCTCCGGGTACGACGTGAATGCCTGCGGCTGTCCGATCCTGGTGGACGGCGCGATTTACACCTACTCCGGTTCCCGGATTTATAAGGTGGACGCCATATCCGGTGAAATCCTCATCGATAAGCCTATGGATCACAATTCCAGCTTCGCCATCAACCCGCCCACCTATGCCAACGGCATGATCTTCGTGGGCCTGTCCGACGGCACCATTCAGGCGTTTGATGCCAATACCTTGAACTCCCTGTGGATCTACCGGGATTCCATCGGCGGGCAGCCTAACAGCTCCATCGTTTACCACGACGGATATATCTACACCGGCTTCTGGGTAGGGGAGATCAACGAGGCGCACTATGTCTGCCTGAGCGCAACCGATGAAGATCCGACGCAGTCGATGGAAGAAAAGCTCCCCACCTGGTATTACACCAGCAAGGGCGGCTTCTACTGGGCAGGCGCTTATGTGTGCGACGACTTCCTGCTGATCGGCACGGACGACGGTGCTTCCGGCTACACTACCGGAAAGCCCAGCCTGCTTTCCTTTAACCCCAAGACCGGTGAGCTGTTGTCCAGCTACAAGATGAATGTGACCGGCGACATCCGCAGCTCCATTACCCATTACAACGGCAAGTATTACTTTACGAGCAAGGGCGGATATTTCTTTGAGGCATCTGTGGACGCAGAGGGCAATATCGAGGATGTCCGAACGCTGAAACTTTACAACTATGCGGATGATCCGGCTAATCCGGCCATGTCCACCTGCACACCGACTATTTATAATGGCCGTGCCTATATCGGCATCTCCGGAACGGCACAGTTTGGCGCATACAGCGGCCATAATCTGACGGTCATCGACATTCCCAACTGGGAGATTGCCTACACGGTGCGTACGCACGGTTATCCCCAGACCAGCGGCGTTCTGACTACGGCTTACAAAGAGGAAACCGGTTGTGTCTATGTATACTTCTTTGACAACTTCACTCCCGGCAAGCTCCGTGTGCTGGAGGATCGACCCGGACAGACGGAGGTTTCCCTGAAGACTATGGAGACCTACACTGCCAGCGGCAAGTCAGAGACCTACACGACACCCTACAACATCTTTACCCCCAGCGGCGCACAGGCGCAGTATGCCATTTGCAGCCCCATCATGGACGAGTATGGCACGATCTACTTCAAGAATGACTCTGCCTACCTGATGGCTGTTGGCAGCACCATAGAGCGCATTGAGGTCACGAAGCTGCCGGACAAGACGACATACAAGGTGAAGGACACCTTTGACCCCACTGGAATGCAGGTGACGGCCTACTACGCCAATGGCAAGACCAGAGACATAACAGCGTATGTGACCTGGTCGGAGACGCCTCTGACTGCCAACGATACGGATTTCCAGATCACGTTCCCTTACGCAATGTATCAGAATCGGGAAAACAGTGACACATTGGAAATGGAATATGGCGTTCACTGCGACAAGCCCATGACCACGCTGACGCTGACCATTGAGGATACGACGGAGGTCAAATACGGTGATGTAAATGGGGACGGTAAGGTTGCCTCCACTGATGCTGCTATTGTCTACCGTTATGCAAACGGAAAATACCAACTGTCTGCGGACCAACTCCTGGCGGCTGACGTAAACGGTGACGGTGTGGTTAATTCGACAGATGCCGCACTGATTTACCGCATGGCGAACGGAAAACTCTTGAAGTTCCCTGTGGAGAAGGAAAAACAGTCAGAGCAAACAACCGATTAAATGAGAAATGGCCTAGCCTACAGCATTGTGCGCAGCAACGTACATCCTCCTCTGTAGGCCAACCAGGGGCAGGCATTTTCCTGCCCCGTACAGAAAATAACCCAGCTAAAAACCGGCTCATCCGACGCTGCTCAGGCGCTCCCCCTTACCTGAGATTGCCCGGCGAAGGATGACCGGTTTTTATAAAAAAGAGAGGTGCAGACGTGAAAAAGAGAACAGCAAATCTGATTATGGTTCTCGTCATTGCGGCGATTGTCGTTGCAGGTGTGACTGCGGCCTTTGCATTGAGGGTGGATAACGGCGACGGCCTGGGAAGCCAATACCGGATTCAGAAACTGAAGGACAATGCTGTCATCACCCCCGGCCAAGAGGATAATGTCTGCACCGTCACTATTGTGTGCGACACGATTCTGGACAATATCGGCAAGCTAAATAAGGAAAAGGCTCCCTTCGTGCCAAAGGATGCAGTGATTCTGCCCCAGACCCGCGTTTCCTTTGCCCCGGGGGATACTGTTTTTGATGTGCTGCAAAAAGTCTGTACGGCGGCGGATATCCAGCTGGAATACAGCTGGACGCCCATGTATGACAGCAGCTATATTGAGGGCATCAACCATCTGTACGAGTTCGACTGCGGCAAAGAATCCGGCTGGATGTACAAGGTAAACGACTGGTTTCCCAATTACGGCTGCTCGGCCTACACGGTGGAAAGCGGGGACAACATCGTCTGGTGCTACACCTGCAATGGCTTTGGCGAGGATGTGGGAAGTACATGGGCAACAACAGAAGGCAGCAGTGCGGAATGACGGAGGGCGAAAATGGGCTTTGAAAGCTGTCATCCGGCGGTGAATTTCATTTTCTTTGCCGCAGCGCTGTACGGGACGGTGCGCTTCAACCACCCGGTGTTTCTGGCAATCGCCTATGTCAGCGCCTTTGCCTACAGCGTCAAGCGCTGCGGAAAGCGGGCAGTGGCCTTCAATCTGTGCCTATTGCCGCTGATTCTGGTATTCGCACTGTACTACAGCTCCTATCACCACTTCGGTGTCACAGTGCTGAGGCAGAATTTCATCGGCAACAACCTGACAGTGGAAAGCTTTGTCTACGGCCTAGTGATCGGCTTGCGATTTGCAGCATTGTGCATGTGGCTGGAGGCAATCTTCCGCATAGTGACTTCGGACAAAGTGGTATACCTCTTCGGCAGGATCAGCCCGCAGTTGTCGCTTTTCCTTACGATCCTGCTGCGGTTCATCCCCAGAGTTGGCCGGGAGGCGAGGAAAATCAACCTCGCTCAGAAAGGCATCGGCCGGGGCAGCAATCAGGGGAATGTTTTCCAGCGATTCATCAACTGCCTACGGATATTCTCTATGCTGATAACCTGGATGATTTCAGCGCTGGTGCAGGAATCCGATTCCATGCGTTCCCGGGGCAGCCTGCTCCGTGGCCGGACGGCTTTCTCTATTTACCGCTTCGACAACCGGGACAGGGCGTTTGTGATTACCCTGTTCACCTGCATCACCCTGACGGCCATGGGCGTGATACTGGGAGCCAGCAAGATGTGGTACAACCCCAGAATCATCTGGCGGCCATTAAACGGAATTGGCATGACAGCGGCCGTCGGTTATCTGGCGCTCTGCCTGCTGCCCCTTGGGCTGGAGCTTTGGACAGAGTATCGGTTCCGCAGAGCCAGAGAAAAATAAAAGGCCTCCCATTTCGCCATGCGAACCAGCTGATGAAACGGGAGACTTTTATTTGCTTATATTTATGAGGAGAATGTGAAACACATTACTCTATATCTTCCCACGGCTCCAATTCCATTTCCTCCCAGGTAAGACCATATGGCACGCCACCGGAGGTGTAACCCGCGATGAAGAAAAAGGTGTCGTCCTGCTCCATGGGCGGAAGCTTCGGCTCCTTTTTGGCACGTTTCTTTCTGCGCTTGGTATGGGCTTTTCTTTCCGCTCGGATGCGCTGCAATTCCTTGATTTCTGCATGGGAACGGATATGCCCCGGCATTCCAAAAATGGTCAGACGCTCGATAATATGAGGGCGTTTCCTGAGATAGACGGCGTGGATTTCCTCGGTGGGGACACGCAAGCCAGAGAGATGATTAAATACCTTCTGGGCAACCGCTTTGCAGTCTTCATCCGTATCCGGCATCCTCCCATTCGTCTGGAAGAAATCCTGCGTTTCCAGATACATATAGTCAGAAATTTTTGCCTTCTGTTTCTGCTTCAGATCTTTATAGGAACGCGGCGGCTTTTTAGACTGCTCCATAGTTTAATCATCCCATAAATGTTTTTGCCAATAGGCATCCATGCAGAGGTTGTAGCGCTTGCGTACAGACGAAATATTTGTTCCTTCCACGATAGAAGAAAACGCCTGCTGATGAATTTCGGAGAATTCAGAATCATGGTGGAACAGGTTATTCATGACCATCATCGTAAACGCTGCGTCTGGGTACTTCTTTGCCAGCGTGTCATAGCTGTTTCCGTCTGCCTGTACCAACTGGGGGAACCCTGGAATTTGAAGCAGTACCGGGGCAGCCTGATTAAGATAGTCCTGTAGAGTATGGATTGGAGCTGTAACAGCCATATCGAATCTCCCTTTCCGCGCACATTGGTGACCATTATACCATGCTATCAGGAGAAAACAAGACTTGCTTTTTCGCCTCGAAACTGCTACATACGGTTTTTAATTGCCGCTCGCGGGCATCCCGTACCCCAGAATGACGCTGCTTCCCAGAGAATACTGGTTCTGCCGACACATATCTCTGGAATTGCCCTCTACCGTATAGACTACGTTATTTTCTACCCGCTCCACAATCCCAACATGATCCGGTACACCGTCTTGGGTTGCCCAATCGAAGAAAATGAGCATTCCCGGCACCGGTTCCGCAGAGCCGTCCAGCCAGAGGCCGCGCTGTTGGAACCACTGCATTCCAAAGACGCAGCCGGAGAATTTCGGATAGGCACCGCTGTCCAGATAGCCGCATTGGTCGGCACACCAGCTGACAAAGCAGGCACACCATTCCACACGACCGGTAAAGCCGTACCAGCTCCAATAGGGTTCGCCGCCCACATTCCCTACTTGGGTCAGTGCCACGTCCACGATGGCGTCCCCATCTTCCGGGGTATAGAACACCTTGCCGATTGGGTAGTACCGCAGCACATGGGGGACATACTGCTTGTCCCCGTAGCTGTTCCAACCCATTTGTTCTGCCATCTTCATGGAAAACTCAACGGCGTTGGCACGGGAGTATTCACCGTATTTCTGCAAGGCCCACGTGATGTAACCGCTGCCGAAGTTATAGCCTTGGAGCGCAAGCTGAATATGTTCCAGATCAATGGGGCTTTCGGCTCCTGCCGTCTGTAAACAGTCCGCCAGATTCTGGATGCCTACTGCAATGGAATACTCCGGGTCAGTGATACCTCCGGGCGTTCTGGGGTACTGTGTATTGTGCCCGCATTCGGAGGCTTGCATGGGGTCATTTCCTCTGCCGCCGGATTCCTGCATCATAACGGCTTGAATCAGCAGAACATAATCCGGAATACCATATTGCTTGGCGTATTTGCGGATGACCGGCTCATAGGCTTCCACCTCTGCACTGAGGGGCAGGGTTTCCATGGAATCATCCTGACTTCCAAAGATAGCAGCGCCGCAGCCAATCAGGACGACAATTACGATCACAAGAACAGCCGCAACACCGCCTGCGCCAATGGCGGCGTAAAGCGCCTTTACCGCTTCTGCCGCAGAGCGTGCCAGCTTGGCCGTCAGCTCTGCGGCCTTTTTTGCAGCCAGTGCAGCCCGGCGTCCAGCGGTGGCTGCGGCATGAACACTTTTTTGCGCAGCAGCGGTGGCGGCCTTTTGGGCTTTCTGGGCAGCATGTTTTGCGGTTGTGTCGGACACTTTCTTTGCGGCTCTCTCGGAGGTCTTGATCGGAACGAAAGAATTCCTGGTACGAATGGGCAGGTCGGATTTCTTCTTGATAGGGATTTCTTTTTTCGTGGGGGTATCACCCAGAGAAAAAGAAGTGTTATGGAAACCATTTGAGACTTGCGCAGATTCAGTTACGACGGTGCCAGATGCTTTTGAAGTACAGGGGCTTGCTTGAGTGGCTTCCACCTGTTGGGAGAAGTGGGTACGCTCGAATCCCAGTTCCTCCTCCTTCTGCTGCTTTTTCCGACCAATAATGTCCTGCGCAGCAGCTTTTCGCGCCGCCTGTTGTGCGGGAGAGATGCCGGATTCGGCTGCGGAATTGTCCGTTACATGCTCCCGTGTGCGGATGGAGGCAGTATCTTGCGTGGCTCTGTCGCGTACTTCCCGACGATTTTGGAAAACCTCCCGTGCGACTTCCTGCCGATCGGCGTTTTCCGCAGACACTGTGGATTCCGGGGTGCTGTCACGGTAACGAACAGAGCGTATTTCATGTTGCAATAATGACCCTGCATCCCGAACGGCATCCTCTGCCGTCCGGGAGACTTTTTTCTCTGCGTAATCGCTGGGGGATTCCGACCGCTCCGACTGCCGGTGCACCGTCTGTTCCGCTCTGCTCCTGACAAAGCTCCGCTGCATCTGCTGCTGGGCAGTGTTCAATACCGGTTGACTTTTATGTTTCGTCTTGATTTCCGGCATGGTTTGCCCTCCTGTCAGGATTGACCGGCAAACCGTCCCTCACCGGGGCGCGTTGTCATGAGTTGGTAGAGCTTTGTGTTCTTGGGGAAGCGGTTGATGAAAGGCACGAGAGCGCTGCCGTATTTAATGAGGCCGGAACCGGCTTCCACATTGGTGATGTAGTTCATCTGCTCATTGGAGATGTTCAGGAGCCTACCCAACTTCTCCCGGTCAGATGCTGCCTGGTTCAGCATGACGATGAACTCGGAGTTGGAAAGCATGGTGCTGGCCTGCACAGAATCCAGCAGATATTCCACGTTCTGGGTAATGGCAGTGGGGAAGGCGTTGCGCTTTCGGAACTGCCGCCATGCGGAGTTGAAAAAGGCAGCGGAGAACTCGTTTTCAAAAACAACGTGGAACTCATCGATGAATACATGGGTTCGCTTGCCCTTCTTCCAGTTCTGGGTCACACGGTTCAGCATGGTATCCGTGATGACCAGCAGGCCGGTGGGCTTCAGCTGCGCGCCCAGACCGTGAATGTCGAATACCACCACCCGCTTGTCCAGATCCACATTGCTCTGCTTGCCGAAGATGTCCAGAGAGCCGGTGGTGTACAGTTCCAGAGAAAGGGCAATCTGTTTGGCCTCCGGCTCCGGCTGCTCCAGCAGGGTGTCCCGTAAGGTGCAGAGGGTGGGGATGGTGCCGGAGAAAGCGGCATTACGGTAGACCATGGTGATGCACCGGTCAATGATGGACTTGTGCTGGGGGCCGACGCCTTTCTTGTCGATCTGCTCGATCAGGGACATGATGAACTCGGACTTGACCACAATGGGGTTGTTCTCCCCATAGC
>OIYS01000151.1_pt1 | contig 51562 bp, 51 predicted proteins | sample 1588271 | NCBI WGS metagenome assembly OIYS01 (sample SAMN03283286) | human gut metagenome | biome: human-associated habitat; material: feces | host: Homo sapiens | place: Peru | collected 2012 | reverse complement strand
TATTCCTTGAGTAAATTCTACTTTATCTGTTAAATCTATATCACAAACTGTTGCATAATATTTTACATTATATAATGTTTCTTTTTTGTTTTTTGCTTCATAATTTGCATATACTTGACTTTTATTCATATTTGATATAGTTGTTATATCAAAGTCCAGTGTTTCTCCCTCAGTTGGCATTGATACTGTTGTTCCTGTACCTATTGTATATGAGAAAGATTTTTCTGCATTATTTTTGACAACTGTTTGTTGTGCATTATATACTTCTATTTCTGATTTAACTTTTATTCCTGTTTCTATTTTGCTTGTGTTATTAATAACATAGTCATATGCTTCTTTTGTATCAAAGATAAATGTAACTAAATATTTATCTTGAACATTTTTTAGCCATGATGTTTTATCTTGTTTATTTGCAACATTTATTGTTAATATTCCTGTTGAAGCTTCATAATTGTAGTTTTCTGTTGTAAAGTTCATTCCGTCTTTTTCTCCGTTTGTTGCTTCTGTACTTATGGCTATCGCATTAGCTGAAGTTGGTTTTATGCTATTTAATTCTGGAGATTCTACCTCTATTTTTGTATTTTTAATTGGCAATGTATTTTTTTCTATTCCTGTTTCAACATAAAATTGTAATAAAACTCCATATTTTTCTCCTACATGATATGGAATTTTCTTTGTTACATCTGTTTTTAATGTTCCTTTTGTTGTGTCTGTTCCATCCCATGAAAGTTTGTTTACAACTTGTTTTGAGATACTATTTGATTTACCATTTCCATCTACATATGTTGCTGTAAAGTTTGTTGATGTTTCTTTTTCAAAATTATCTAATGTAACTTCTTCTTCGTTTAATAACTTAATTGGAATTTCTAAAGTTACATCTGTACCATTATTTAATTTACCTAATACAATTTTACCTGAGTTTACATCAATACTTTGGATGTTTTCATTTTCTATTTGTCCTGCTATTTTAAAGTTTGCATTTGAAAAACTAATTACTGGATTTTCTAAGTATCCTGCATTTTTCACTTTAATGTTGACAAACAATTTTGTTGTATTTTCAATTTTTTCAGTTTTACTATGAACTTCTCCTTCAAAATATGAGTTGAATTCTATATTTGAATTCTGAGTTTTTGAATTTTGATTAGAAAGTTCAGTTTCTGATAAGGCATATGATATTCCATAACCTCCAATTATAGACAAATTAGCGCTTATCATGCAAGTAAGTAATAATACTGCAATTGCTTTTTTTAATAATTTGTTCATAGTTTCCTCCTTAAAATTCTAAATATCAACTTATATTATACGATATTTTTTCGTATTTTTCAATGGTTTGAGCTCATTCTTTACAACTTTTTACATTTTACGCCCATTATTTATAATACTTATATATATTTTACCATTTTTACGACACTTTTCAACAGTAAACGACTGGTAAAATTGGTAATTATTGTTTTTTACTTACGGAACTTTAATTTTTTTAGTTAATATTAAATTTATATTACATTAGAAAATAATTCACTATTTTAGTTCTTTTACATATAATATTATAGTTTTAAAAACATATATTATATTGAGGTGATTGTATGGATAATAAAATGGATATGGCTCAGCTTATGAATATGCTATCTAAAATGGATAAAAAAGAGTTAGATGCAAATCTTTCAAAGGTTAGTAAAATGCTTAATTCTAAGGATGCAGACAATATTATAAATCAAATTAGAAAAAACAATAATATCTAAGGAGGGGTATTTATGAGTGAAGATATGTCTGACATTTTTCAAAAAATGAATGATATGTTAAAAAATAATGAAGTTCCAGATTCTATAAAAAACATGTTGAACAATTTTAATTCTAATGGCATGTCTTCCAATCCTTCTACGGAACAACAGTCTTCTGAAAATTCTTCTAGTGATGTTCCAAATTTTGATATGGAAACTATGCTAAAAATGAAATCAATTATTGATAATATGAATAGGAGTCAAAATGACCCTAGAGCTAACTTACTAAAGTCTCTAAAACCATATTTGAAGCCTAGTAGAAAAGAAAAGGTCGACCAATATATTAAATTATTTAGTATGGGAAAAGCATTTGAAATTTTAAATCCTTTAGGTGGTGAAAAAAAGAATGATGTATAATTACCCATTTTTCAGTTTTCCTTATTTTAGAAGATATTCTGTTAACCCTAATATGTATTATAACAGAAGTTCTTTGGCTGTTTCTCCTTCAAAACAAAATCCCTATGATTTCTCACAGGGAAATAATAAAAAGCGTAAAACTTCTACAGACGCTAACTCTAATACTAAAAATACAAATTCTAAATCTTCATATGATTTTAACTTTTTAGATAACTTTTTTCATCAAACAGATAGAGGTGAAGATGAAAGTTATTTTGATTTGTTTGGGTTGAAATTATATAATGATGACCTTTTGCTTATTGGAATGATTTTCTTTTTATATAAAGAAGATGTAAAAGATCAATATTTATTTATTGCTCTTATATTGCTATTATTAAGTTAGTATAATTTCGTCTTCGCTTACATATGCATATGTTTTTATTTCTTCGTCTTCTTCATTTTCTTTTTCAATTTCTTTTACAATATCTGCTATACGTATTTGGGCTGATTCAATAGAGGCTGCTGCAATTATAGCCTCTTTGTTTCCTTTTGCCCCTGCATGTGCCATCCCTCTTAATATTCCTAATATTACAACATTGTCTTCTGCTAACACTTCTGCCCCTGAATTTACATCTCCAAGAATTACTAAGCTTCCTTCAAACTCCATTTTTTGTCCAGAACGTAGTGAACCTTTGTAAAATTTTGTTTTTGATGTTGCTATTTCCTTATTAAAACTTTTTTTAATTCCATATAATCCTAATTCTTTTGCTTCTTCTTTTTTCATTTTCTAACTCCTTTTAATTATTAACTTGTGTAGAAGGAATTGCAGTAAGGTCTTCCTCTACATCTTTAGCATTCATTCCAAAATATTCTTTTATTATAGTTTTAGCGGTATCTCCTACATTTCCTCCAGCTCCTGCATTTTCTATTAAAACCACAACTGCAATCTCTGGATTATCATATGGAGCAAAACCAGCAAACCATCCATTTACTTGATTTTTTACTCCTGTTTCTGCAGAACCTGTCTTTCCACCAATATCTATATCTAAATCTGAAAATACATAATAAGCTGTTCCACCTGCTTCACTAGTAACGCCTTTCATTCCTTTTAATATTGCGTCCCTGTTCTCTTTTTTTATGTTTAAATCTTCAACTTCCGGAATATCGTTAAGTCCAAGTTTTTCATTTACTTTTTTCTCATATTCTTCTTTTGATACTTTATTTCCATCTGCATCTGTAATTGATTTAATTAATGTAACATCTACTGACTTGCCTCCATTTGCTAGCATGCATGCATATCTTGCTATTTGAATTGGCGTGTAGTCATTATAGCTTTGCCCAATTACTGCAGATAAAGTGTCTCCTAGTTGCCATTGTTGTCCATACAAATCTTCACATTGCTTTTTTAAATCTACTATTCCTTCCGCTTCTCCCGATAACTCTATTCCTGTTTTTATTCCTAATCCGTAAGCTTTAGCATATTTTATTACAGGGTCTATTCCCATTCTATAGCCTAATTCATAAAAGAAATAGTTACAAGATTTTTTAATTGCTCCTGTTACATTTAAGTATCCATGACCATAATGTTTGTCTGTGTATATCCAGCAAGCTGGGTTATGTCCTCTTGGATATATACCTGTATCATTTATTGTGGTTTGTGTATTTATTATATTATTTTCTAGTGCTGCTGTTGCAACAACCATTTTAAATACAGACCCTGGTGCATAAGTTCCCGAAATTGCCCAATTATAGCAATTTTTATTTTTGTTATATTCATCTAATTTAGTTTGGCTTATTCCAGATACAAATAGTTCTGGTTCATAATCTGGATAACTTGCTAATGCTAAAATTTCACCTGTTTTTACATTCATTACTATTGCTGCACCATTTTTAGCATTATATTTTTTTCCATATGCTCCACTCGCTATATTTTTTATATTTTGTGCTAGTGCATTTTCCGTCACTCTTTGTAGGTTTGCATCAATAGTCAAAGCTACATTATACCCTGCTACCGCTTCTTGTGAAATATATTCTTCTGTTATAGTTCCATCTACTGACATATCAACTTGTCTAACGCCATCTTTACCCTTTAAATATTCTTCCAAGGTATATTGCATTCCTGTTTTTCCTATTATATCATTCATTCCATATTTGTCTTTATTTGCATTATATTCCTCTGCTGAAATTGAACCTACATAACCTAAAATATGTGATGCAAGTTTTCCATATGGATACGTTACCACTGGCACTGTTACTACCGCCGTTCCTGGAAAACTATTGCTTTGTTCTTTTATTTGATTTGCACTTAAATAACTAATATTATTTGATATTGTTACTGGTTTAATATTACTGTATCCGTTTCTAGAAATTTCATATCTAATTGTCATTATTTTTCTTGCTTGTTCTGGATCCTCTTGTTTTATATCATATTTTTTTTTGAAAAAATTAAATGCTTCCTCAGCTGTCGCATTCTCGTCTATTCCATATTCCTGTTTCCACTTTTTTTGTGTTTCCTCATCTTTTGCTGTAAAGTCATATGGGTTTACTGTAATTGGTAAATTATCATTATATTTATCTTTGTTTTTTTCTAATAAAGTTACTAAATTATATATAACATTATTAAATACATCATTATCAATTTTAGTTTTGTATAATTCTAAGCTGAACCCTGTTTTTGTAGTTACTAGTTTGTTTCCTGTACTGTCTGTTATATTTCCCCTTGCTGCTTTTACTGTTGACTCTCTTGTCAACCTTGTATTTGATGTTTGCCTATATTCACTGCCTTTTATTACTTGTAGGTTAAAAAGTTGAAGCAGTAAAATAAAGCCGACTATGTAGGTTATTACTACTATTATATTGTATCTTAATTTTTTAGTTTGCTCCAACTTTCCCTCCTTAATAATATCTTGATAATACTTTTTTATTTTTGAAAATTTCTTCTAATTTGTTTCCCATGTTTTGAATAAGTGGATATATTATAATTGTTAAAAAAATGTTGAAAATTATTTCAATAACTAAAATTTTTATAAATGGTACAAATTCAAATGCTGCACCATATTTTATTATTTTGAATATGTAATATCCAACTTCGAAAAATACCGTTCCAGCTATTACTATCATCATTAGCATTATTCTGCTATCTTTTGAAAAGCTTTTATCTAGGTATTCTGCTATTAGCCCAATTATTCCTAATAAAAATGCAGATACTCCCACAGCTTGTCCTAATAAAAAATCTATGATTAATCCAAATACAATTCCTAATACAAAACCCATTTTTTTGCCAACAAACAAGCCTATAAATAATACCAATATTATAAATAGGTTTGGCATTATTCCTCCTATTGTGAACCATGTAAATATATTAGTTTGCAAAAAATATATTATAAAAAATGTAAGTATTAAGCTTATTATCGCTATTGCTTTTTTCATGTTTTTCCTTTCTACTATTCATTAGTTATAACTAATACTGTTTGTAATTTCGAAAAATCAACTGCTGTTTCTATATATGCATAACGGTCTATGTTATTTTTAGTATTAACAATTTGCTTAATTGTTCCTATGTGTATTCCCTTTGGATAAATTCCTCCCAGACCAGAAGTTTCTACACTATCATTTTCTAGTAGTGTGGCTTCTGTTGGTATATACGATGCTTTTAGTATTGAATTTCCTTCTAATGTTCCTGTAGCAATAATGGCCTCTTTTGATGTGCTAATAATACTGCTTACAGATGTAGAACTATCTATAATTGTTTGTACCTTTGAGGTGTTTTCTGTAGTAGATATTACATATCCAACTAGTCCTTTATCTGCAATTACAGTCATTTTAGGTTTTATACCATTTTTGCTTCCTACATTTATTACTAGTGTTTTTTCATAATTATTTATATTTTTGTTTATAATATATGCAGGTAAAGTTTTGTATTCTAAATATTTATCTTTTAAATTAACATATTCTTTTAATGTTTCATTTTCAGATTTAATAATTTCTAATTCTCTTAAAGACTGTTCTAACTCACTATTCTTCTTTTTTAAATCATCATTCTCAGCTTGTAAATTTTTCACATCTGTGAAAAAGCTATCATTTCCTTCTATTTTGTTTTTTAAATAAGTAAGTCCATTTTGAATTGGCATTACAATACTGCTAAAAATATTCTCTACAAATGAAACTTTTTGAATGTCTGTATTAGATAATATAACAATTATTATTAATATAATTATTGTTATTATAATACCTACTATACCTGTTTTCTTATTTCTATACATTACTACTCCTCAAAAATTATCTTCTTCTAGAGCTATTTAATACTGTTCTTAATTTTTCTAAATCTTCTAAAGTTTTTTCTGCTCCTTTTGCCACACATTCTAATGGGTGGTCTGCTATATATACTGGCATTTCTGTTCTTTCTGCTAATAAACTGTCAAAGTTTCTAATTAATGCTCCTCCACCTGTTAATACAATTCCTCTTTCCATAATGTCTGATGCAAGTTCAGGTGGTGTTTTTTCTAAAGTTTGTTTTATAATGTCTACAATTTTTTCAATTGAATCATTCATTGCTGATTGTACTTGTGTTGAAGTAATTACAGCTGTTTCTGGAAGTCCAGTTGCTAGGTGTCTACCTCTAATTTCCATACTTTCTTCTGTCAATAATGGTTTTGCACAGCCAATATTTATTTTTACTTGTTCGGCTGTTGTTTCTCCAATTGCTAAGTTCATTTCTCTTTTTACATAATTTACAATATCTTCATTTAGTTCATCACCAGCAACTCTTAGGGAATTACTAGTTACAATACCTCCTAAAGAAATAACGGCAACTTCTGTAGTTCCTCCACCAATATCAACTATAATGTTTCCATTAGGTTCCGCAACTTCTAGGTTTGCTCCAATTGCTGCTGCCATTGGTTCTTCTATTATATATACTTCTTTTGCTCCTGCTTGCATTACAGATTCTTCTACTGCTCTTTCTTCTACTTCTGTAATTCCTGATGGAACTCCTACTACAACTCTTGGTCTACCTGCATTATATCTCTGGCACACCTTTTGTAACATAGATTTAAGCATAAGTTGTGTAGCAGTAAAGTCTGCTATAACCCCATCTTTTAAAGGTCTAATTGCTGCAATGTCATTTGGTGTTCTTCCAAGCATCTCTTTTGCCTCTGCTCCAGTCGCTAATATTGTTCCATTGTTTTTGTCTATAGCAACCACTGAAGGCTCATTTAATACTATTCCTTTTCCCTTTATAGTAACAATTATGTTGGCTGTTCCTAAATCTACTCCTATGTCTTTTGAATTCCATCCCATTAATTTCATATTAAAATACATTCCTTTCCTTTTCTAATAAATATGATTTTATACTTGTATATTTATTATACCCAATTACAATGTGGTCTAATAATTGAATTCCTAATATTTTCGATGCTTGTTCCATTTTTATAGTAAAGTTTACGTCTTGTTCACTTGGTAGTGGATTTCCACTAGGATGATTATGCACCATTATTATTTTTGGTGCACCTATTTTTATTGCTTCTGTAAATACATCCTTTGGATCAACATTTGCAGAGTTTGTCCCTCCAAATGATATGTTTTGAATTTTTATTACAACATTTTGGGAATTTAATATTATTACTTTCACTATTTCTCTTTTTTCCGATTTTAGCTCGTCCATCATTAAATTTGCTACATCTTGTGGGGTTTTTACTTTTATTTTTTGCTTATCAATTGGTTTTGAAATTCTTTTTGCAAGTTCACATACAGCTTTAATTTGAATTGCTTTTACTTTGCCTATACCGTTTGATTTGCATTAGTTCATTGATAGATAGTTCTTGTAAGAATGTAAAACTATCTTGTTTACAACTTTTTTCTTTTCCTAGTGAAAGTATTTTTTGTGCTAGCGTAACTGAGCTTTCTTCCTTTGTACCACTTTTTATAATTATCGCTAGTAATTCTGCATTTGACAATGTATTTTCTCCATACATTTCTAATTTTTCATATGGTCTCTCTGAAATTGGGAGCTGTTTCATTTTAATTGGCATATAAATCCATCCTTTCTAAATAGCCCCCATTTTAAATTATTTTTGAATAAATTTTTTGTTTAATAAAAGTATGTTTTCCCCTATTTTTTCTTTTATTCATTAAACTTTTTTATAAATAAATATTGCTAATACTATTCCAATTATACTTGCTATATTTATTTTGAACATAAGCCCAAAAGTTAACTTTACTACATTTAGGTCTAGTTCTATTGGTGTAGATAGTCCAAACTCTTCTCCATAAGATAGCCATGATAGGAAATCTACATGTGAAGCCAAGTTACCAAGTAACCCTCCTACTACAATTCCTGATAAAATGAATAAAAGTAATATCCATATATTTTTTTCTCTTGTTGCCATTATTATTCCTCCTTAGTTAACATGTTAGTATTATATATTCATTTGGCATTTTTTTCAAGATAAATTACAATATTTTCACATAAAAATGAATTACAAAAATTTCTAATGGTTTGTACTATTTGTATTTTTTTGTAATATTCTAATTAAAAAATAATACAAATTTTAATTAACCATATTTCAAAAAATGTTTTAGAGATTTAAGACAAAGTTAGGAGAGTGCAATGCACTCTCCTAATCGAAAAAACAGCGTTAGATGGTGTTAAATCTCTCTTACTAAATTCTCTTCCCCTTCCTTTGAAAACTGTAAGCTTCTGAATTTATATTCATTAGCTAGTTTTTCCTTGAACCCATCAATGTTTTGATGGGTTGAGATTATGACGATTCGCTTTTTGTCTGAATTAGCATATCTTACAAGATATTCTAATATTCGCTCTGCATCAGCAGAATCGGATTCGACCTTATCATCAAGGCCAGATGTACATTCATCAAGAACCATAACGTCAATGTTCTCATTAAGCCAATAAAGCATTTTGGCTAATATCAACCTTTGCTTCTGGCCATTTGAAAGTACCTCAAAATTTTTTTCTTGCATCCATTGCCATACATCAAAGCAATTAGACTTTATTTCGCACCACAGGTGCAAATTCTCTAAAATCTTTTGCATTTTTGTAAGATCTGGATTTGCAAGTCCACAAAATATCTCTTCGTATATTGAGAGACTTCCAAATCTTAGTGTCTCATTATACATGAGAAACCTTGATGTTGATGGGATAGTTGTACTTTTTTCTAACCGAATTCTTTCGGTTAGCATTTTCATGAAAGTGGATTTTCCACTTCCTGACGGACCGTACAGAATAACAATTTCACCATTATTAATATTTATCTGTTTCCTAGATATTAGCCTAAAAGGTTTATCATTTTCGGATTCTTCTAAATACTTAATTTCAAATGGTTTTATTGTGATGTTTTCCACCACTTTTGTTCTTGATGTTTTTTCACACTCGCTGTGATATACATCTAATATTAAGCGAATGTCATCTTCTTCCTTTTGCATTATTGTTAGTCTTTCACTGTGATTATTAAGAGTCTCTGCGAGTCTCCTAACTTGTTGTAAAGCTGTTTCTATTACTGCTAAAGTTGCAGTAATTTCTGTAATTGTTGCTAGATTTATGCTGTTGAAGTCAACAGCCAATAAATAGAATATAATGATGCCATATTGGCTCAGTGCTTCCATTATTGTAACAAATAATCTCGAAAGATTTATTTTTTTGTAAAATCTCGCAACATTTTTATTGTTTGCGGTGACAGCTTCCTTTAATTTGTTAATGCGCATTTCCATATCTGCATTAACAATAATAGGGACTCTTAACAAATCATTTACTATAACGCTTTGTTGATTATTATATTTTTTGTTATTTTTATAATAACTTTCCCTATATAAGGCTATATAAGCCGAACTTAGAAAAGAAATTATTACAAATATAATAATCAATGGTATGAAAACCAACTGTGAAATGGAAGTATTTGTTAATATTGCTCCTACAAGCAGTATTATAACATTAATTAGTTCAAACACATCAAATTTGTGTTGAATTTTTAACCTCCATAAGTTTTGTAAATAATTGTTAATCGAATTTAAAACTGCTTCATTGCTCATTAATTTATATAGGTTGTTTGTCTTGTCATATTTAATGACTTTATTAGAAGTTTTACTTATAATGTTGCTTCCTCTGAAGATTATTTCATCTTCAAATATTTGTCTAAATTTTTTTTCTTCAGAGTTTTGGAAGACCCAAAATGCTTCGTTTGCAACATTTTGTCCTCTATATAGCATGAATAATATCATGCCAAGTAATATAAACCTATATTCAATCATGAGATTAGTGGCTTTAAGCATAAATGAAAAACCAATTGCAATAATGCTCATTGCCAGCCTCATTGAACTTACTTTGAAGCCCATCCGTTTTATTTCTTTACCAATCTCGAGTATGGGGTCTTTAAGTCCATATGGACTAAAGAATTTAGTAATTAGATTTATCACCTCCTTAATCAAATTTTTGAATTTCTTCTGTCTTTTCATTTTTCCCTCCATTAATTATAATTGAAAGATAATTTATTTAAAAGGTATATTCCTTATACTTATATTATACCATGTTTACATAAAATTTGCCAGTATTAATCATATATACGCGTTATCGTTTAGTAAAAATTCCAAATATTTGTACAAGTCCTAATACTCCAAATATTGGATATAGCAGATTTACTAAGTTTGAAAAGCCTATTGGTACTACTAAAATGGAAGTTAGGCATATTATTATTGTTCCTACTTTATATCGTTTGTTTGGCAAGCTTTTTAGAAATCCATATCCTGATGATATTGCAGTTGTGAATATTGCAATTAAAATTACTATTCCGTAAATTATTGAATGGATATTTCCAAAATCTTTAGTTATTTGTATCATAGGAAGTTCTAAATCTTGAGCATAGTTAATTCCTCTTAATAACAAAAAGAAAAGTATTAGTCCAAGTACTGATAGAATAATTGCACACCATATGCTTACTTTTTTTATCTTATTTTTTGTATTCATATAGTTTCCCAACTCTATTAAAATTGGAATTAATAAAATACTGTTATAGCTGGCATATAATATGCTGCTAAATAACCAGCCCCACTGGTAATTTACAATAATATTATTTTCAAAATATGCATTTGTAAATCCTGAATTTCTTATTCCTAGATAAAATATAAAAGCACATAAAAATGGTATAAGTATAGTATTTATATACACTATACCTTTTGTATCATTTATAAATGTGATATAGCATAATATTGCCATTATTACTGCAGGAATATATATTAAAATTCCAAATTCTTGGTTGAAATATGCTGAAAATCCAGCTACCATAATATAAAATGATACTAATAAAAATCCTTGTATCATTATTTGCATAATTTTATTTATTTTTTTATTTGAACTTATATTTTCTAAGAATTCTGAATATGTATGTATTTTTTTATTTTTTACTATTTGAAAAACCTTGTAAATAATAATTCCTGTTAATGCACAAGAAATTATTAAACCTAAAATTCCCATTGTTCCATATTTATTAAAAAACAAATAAATTTCCTGTCCTGAAGCAAACCCTGCTCCAATCATCGTACCTATTATTACAAAAATAGTCTTCAAAACATCTTTCATAAAAAAGCTCCCTCATAAAATATATGAGAGAGCTCCTAAAATTATTTCTTTCTTCTTCTAACTTGCCATATTACAATTCCTAAGATAACTATAAATATAGGAATACCTATAATAACCACTAGTACAGTTCTTAATTGGCCAGTTGTAACATCATATGTTGTAACTGTTTCACCAGACTTACGAATTGTAATGTTATCTTCTCTTTCTGTCAAATATGATACTGCATTTAATAATACATCTTCATTATTGCAAAATTCTATTGCATATCTATAATATGTTCCCATTGGTATTTGTGCATTTGTAGCAAAAGCAGTATTTGCAAATACTATCAATTTTGATGTTTTATTATCATCTATCTTTTTAGTAAGCATTGCTGCAACTGTAGCTCCTGAAGCATCTTCATCACTTGAGATTTTGCTAGAACTACTTGAAGTTAAATCTGTTCTATAAAAAGCTTTATCACTTGCAGTTGCTAAAGTTTCCATAGTAACTTTTTTCTTTTCTAATTCTTCAGATGATGCAAAAGTTAACTTACCAGATGTCATCATACATACATTTAAGCCCATATTAACATTTTTTACAAGCTCTGAACTAGTATTTATTGGTTCTATTATGTATAGTGGTGCACCTGATACCATTTTGTCACTATCACCTTCTATAATAAATCCGTTTGAGTTTGTTATTCCATATTCATCTAATACTTTTTGGAAGTTTGGTGTTTTTACATTATTTAAATTTGGATCTAATAATAGTAAAATTTCTCCACCATTGTTTATATATTTTAGTATTTCGTCTTTTTCTTTTTGGTCAATATCTTCTTTTAGTGTAGTAATAACTAGCAATTTACAGTCTTCTGGCACACTACCTTTAGTTAGTAAATTTAAGAATTCAACTTCATTTACTTCAGAAGTTAATGAGTTTTCCAAATATTCAAAATATCCATCATTATATAAATTATGTCCTGTTAAAAAGCAGATTTTAGGTTTTACATTTGTTGTAACATCTAGAATAGCATTTGTTATTGCTTCTTCTGTTACATCTATTTGTTCATATGTAGTATAGTCATATGTATATAAGTCACTTTCTTGTAATAATTTAGCTTTTGTTTCACTTTCTATTACAACAAATGATGATGAATCTGAAACTCCATATTTAGTTTTCCAGTCCGTTTTAGCTGTTAAATTTTCTAGTTTTTCAACTTTAATATTTTCATTTAAAGCCGCATATTTATAAGCAAAGTCATTCACATAATCATACATATTGTATACTGAAATTGTAATTTCTTGGTCTAAGTTTCCTAACTTATCTTTTGTTGCTTGTGATATAGAGTAAATCTTGTCTTTTGTAAAGTCCAAGTCTGTAATATTAGCTTTCTCTATTCCATAGCTTATACCCCAAAATGCACATATTATAATTGCAAATAGCAAAATTGTAAGTGCAACACTTTGTAGCCATTTCTTTTTTATAATTTCTATAAATTTCTTTCCCATGTTTTAAGCTCCTTTCTATTTTACTGATTTTTTTCTTTGCATAATAATAATTGTAAATAATACAAACATTATTGCAATTCCCAACAAATTAAATACTTCTGTTATTGATATAAGTCCAGCTGGGAATTTTTGATAATTGCTCATTAAATCAATAATAGAAAAGCTATCATTTATGCTTGGTAAGAACCATGAGCCTACAAAAAATATTATTGTAATAACTGCTGCAATAATTTGATTTTCTGTTAAACTAGAAATAAACATTCCTATTGCAATTGCTGCCATTGCTACTAATAAAAATCCTAACATCATTACAAGTGTTGGTACAAAGTTTGGTGCTTTAAAAAAGCATAAAATTCCATAATATATAAGTGAAAATATTAAAGTTATTATAATTACGCTAATTGCTGCAAAATATTTTCCAAGTACTATTTCTGTAATACTTCTAGGTGATGTTAGTAATAATTGTTCTGTTCCATTTTTTCTTTCTTCTGCAAACATTCTCATTGTAAGAATTGGCACGATAATTAGTAAACCATATCTCGCTGTAGCAAAATATAAATTTCCCATATCATATCCACCTACACTAACTGTTGTTAGGTAAAAGAACAAGCTAAATAATAATAAAAATAAACCTATTGTTATATATCCTGTTGGAGATAAAAAATAACTTTTTAATTCTTTTTTATAAACTGCAAACATTATTCTTTTCCTCCTTTTTTATTTTTCTCTTTCTTCTTTTGCTCTTTTTTCTCAAGCTTTTTTTGTTTCTTTTCTTCTTTTGTTTCTTCTGGTTCTTGTTTTGCTGAATCAATTAATTTTATAAATGCATCTTCAAGTGTTGATTCATCTTTTTTAAGTTCAAAAATTGTAATTTCTTCTTTTGGTAAAACTTCAAATAATTTCTTTCTTAAATCAACATCTTCTGCTGAAGTAACAGAATATTGTTTTGTGCCATCTTCATTGTCTTTTATCATTTTTATTTCTTCTATTTCTGATATTTTTTCTTTTAATTTTGGCATATTGTTTTTAGTATCTTCAACAGTAACTAATATTGTATTTTTTTCTTTTGTTTTATTTTCTAAGTTTTCAGGAGTATCTATTGCCACAATTTTTCCATGGTTTATGATAATTACTCTTTCACAAATTTGGCTTACTTCTGATAAAATATGGCTACTTAAAATTACTGTATGTTTTTTTCCAAGCTCTTTTATTAAATTTCTAATTTCAGTAATTTGTTTTGGATCAAGTCCCACTGTAGGTTCATCTAAAATAATGACCTCAGGATTTCCTACTAATGCTCCTGCCATACTTACTCTTTGTTTATAACCTCTTGACAAATTTCTAATCAACTTGTTTTGAACATCTTTTAATCCTGTTTCCTCTATAGCCTTTTCTACTTCTTGCTTTCTTTCTTTTGATTTTACGCCTCTTAATTCCGCCATATAATTTACAAATTCTTTAGCAGTTAGTTCTGTGTATAGTGGAACTCCTTCTGGCATATAACCAATTTGCTTTTTGGCTTTTTTAGATTTTTTTACAATGTCAAATCCATTGATAATAATTTGACCATCTGTAGGTTCAATAAATCCTGTTATCATATTCATTGTTGTAGTTTTTCCAGCTCCGTTAGGCCCTAAAAATCCAACGACTTCGCCATCTTTAATTTCAAAACTGATATTATCAACGGCTTTGATACTAGGATATTTTTTTGTGACATTTTTAACCTCTATCACTTTAGATTCCTCCTTTTTCTTGTTTCCGTATGCTTTTATACTTTGCTTATCTTATCATTATCTTATTTTCATATCAATATTTTTATAAATATTTCACATAGAATTTACATTTTTGAATATAAATCAAATCAAAGAGGTGCAATTTTATGGAATTTATTTATCCATTTTTTATATCATTTGCAATAGTGTTTATAAGTGAACTTGGTGACAAAACTCAGCTTTTAGTCTTATCTTTTTCGGGAAAAGACAAAACTTTTAAAATATTACTAGGTGTTGCAATTGGTTCTTTTTTTAGCCATGGTTTAGCAATTTTATTTGGAAGTGGTTTAGCCCTTTTAGAAAATGAATTTTTGCATCATTTAATTGAAATAATTACATATTCTTCTTTTGTGTTAATGGGAATTTTAACTCTTCTTCCTAAAAAAGAAAAATTAACAACGGAAGACTCTTCTAAAGAGGGTTTATTATCTAAGATTTCAGGTTTAAGAATAAATTATTGTATATTAATTGCGTTGTGTATAATGATTGGAGAACTTGGAGATAAAACTTTTTTAGCCTCAATTGGTCTTGGAGTACAATATCCAAATTACAGGTATACTGTTAGATGTAAATAAATGAGTTTACATCTAATTTTTTTGGTTGTAAAATTATTTACATTAGAATTTAAGTTAGAACAACAAATTACAAAGGTCTTTGAATCTATAAAATTGACAGTTCGACTTTTATTCCTATTATTAATTTAGTTTTAGATAGTGAGGGCATCGACTCTATATAACAAGCCTGATGAAATAATAATAGAGGTAAAAGACTTAAGTTCAAAAAGAAAGTAGGTGAATAATTTTGAAAACAGTATTAAGTGTAGATGTTGCTAAAAATAAAAGTGTGATAATGCTTATGAATAGTGATGGAGAGATACTTATTGATACAAAAGAAATAAAACATAATTTACAAGATTTTGATAAAGTAAAAGAACAAATAAATGAAATTAAGCCACAAAATCTAACAGTATTTATGGAATCAACAGGTACATATCATTTGCCAGTAGAGAGATATTTTAAAGAAAATGGATTTAATACTTTAGTTATCAATAGTTTAACAACAAAAAATAATTATGATACCATTAGAAAAACAAAGACCGATAAAGAAGATTGCTATAGATTAGCAAAATTATTTTTTGTAAATGAAGTAGAATATCACGATTTATCTAAAAAAGACTTATATGCTAATTTAAAAGCAATGACAAGGCAGTATTTTTACTTATTACAGAATAATGTTAGCTGTAAAAATAGATACAAAAGATTAATAAATATATGCTTTCCAGAATTAGAAAAAATCTTTAAGTCAACAAGAATTTATGAAGATACAGCATTAAACTTTATTAAAGAATTTACACATGCAGAGATAGTAAGAGAAAAACGAATTGATGCATTATATAATAATTTATATAAAACAAATGGAAGAAATTTGAACTTTTATAAAAAACTAGCTACAACAATAAAAACAGCATCAGCGAACTCTTATCCAGGAGTTGATAAAGAACATGAAGATGTAAAAAATCTTTCATATATGGCTAAAATAGTACAGAATAATAACAATATCATAAATGAATTAAGACAGAAAATGATAGAAACAGCAAAGCAATCACCATATTATAAAATAATAAATTCATTTTATGGAATTGGAGAAATATTAACAGCAGAGATACTTGGAGAATTAGGAGATATAACAAGATTCGATAGTCCAAAAGAAATAATAGCTTTTTGTGGACTTGATCCAACAATAAAACAATCAGGGAAAAGTATAAATGTGAAGGGAGCAATATCAAAAAGAGGAAACAAATATGCACGATATATATTATTTAATTGTAGTCAAATGGTAGTAAAACTAGGTGCTTCAAATTATCCAGAACACCCAGTATATATTTATTACCAAAATAAAAAAGCAGAAGGCAAACACTACTACGAAAGCCTAACTGCTTGTTCAACAAAAATCTTGAGAATGTTATATTCTATGTGCAAAAATAATAAAACATTCTTAAGTGATTAATTAAATAAAGTTTAACATATATTAGGCGAAAAAGATAGACTTTTTTAAAAAATATATCGTTTTCGCTTGTTTGCCATACAAAAAAATAATATAATAAATTCATAAAAAAGAGCTTGACAAAAATTAGATAGTCAAATTTTCACTTATTTTAGGTGCAATTTCTGCAATGGTAGTATGTGATTTTATTGCAATTATTTTTGGTAAGTTTTTAAATAAACATATTTCTGAAAATGCAATGCAAAAACTTTCTGGTGTTTTATTTTTAATTTTCGGATTTATTGGTTTTATTTCAATGTGAAATTGATTTTTTAATTTTTCCGTGTTATAATTATATGGTCAAAATAAATGGAAAGAGGAATATAATTATGACAAGTAAACAAAGAGCTTATTTAAGAAGCCTAGCGAATTCAATTGACCCTATTTTTCAAATTGGAAAAGCAGGTTTGTCTGAGAATTTATTAAAACAATTAGATGATGCTATAGAAGCTAGAGAATTGATAAAAATAAATGTATTAGAGTCTTCTGGTGAAGACGTAAAAGCTTTGGGAAATGCAATTGCAGATAGTATAAATGCTATTTGTGTTCAAACTATGGGAAATAAAATAACTTTATATAGAGCTAGAAAGAAAAATCCAATTATATTATTAGATTAAATACTATAATTTTTTATAGTATTTTTACAATTTTTATTGACACATTCTTCAAATCGTGTTATTATAATATTTGTTACCGAAACTATTTTAATTGGGTCAGTAGCTCAGTTGGATAGAGCACAGGCCTTCTAAGCCTGGGGTCGGGGGTTCGAATCCCTCCTGGCTCACCATAAAAACACACAAAATATCAATGTTTTGTGTGTTTTTTGTTGCAAAAATAATGCAATAAATCTTTTAAAATTAATGTTTTAAGAGTGTTACTTAAAATAAAATTTGCATTTCTTATGTAAACGTGGTATAATAAGAGTTGCAATCTTTTTAATACAGGAGGAGCATATACATGTTAAGTCGAGTAAAACGGGGCGGTTGTGACCGCTGTATCAGAGCTCATTGCGTAAATAAAAATACGCAGAATTTCAAGCAGGATTATTCTTGCTATCAGGCATCTGGATGCGCAAGTTGCAACTTGCACAGCGTTTGTGCCAGTCCTACAAAGGACACAGAGACATTCGAGATCTCCGACCGTTTGACTAACAGTTGGGAAATTCCCTGCTGTTATGTCAAACCTACATGCGAGAATTGTTTCAAAGCATCGCACTGTAGAAACTCTGGCACCAAAAGTTTCGAGTTAAATCTCGAAGAACCGACGAATCCCACTTGCTTTAGCAAGTATCACTCTATTAAGTGATTCGGGAAACAACATGTAATTGCAGTCAGAAATTTCTGACTGCGATTTTTTTGTATTTTATTAAGCTACTCAGTTCTAAATTTTAAATCTTATGCATATAATATAAATATTACATATATAAGGAGGATTATTTTATGAGTGTGCAACTTGAGAAAAAGTCCAAGCAACAAAGCAATAAAACATCTGCAAGTATGAAAATTACTTGTGCTTTGTATCAAACTGAAGCCTGCCCTTTTCCCACAACTTGTGATGGCAAAAATCGGCAGTGCAATGCTTGGAAAGACCATAGCAGCAAATAAACCTCAAAAAAGCTCTCGAAATGAGAGCTTTTTAATTTATGCATTTTTCCAAAATGCTTCATATCCTCTGTGTGCTTCATATAAATCTAATTTACTTGTAACTTCATAAGGTGAGTGCATTGAAAGTACTGGTACACCACAGTCAATAACATCTATTCCTTTATTTGCTAGGATATATGCTATTGTGCCTCCACCACCAATGTCAACTTTTCCAAGTTCAGCAATTTGGTATCTAACATCATTTTCTTCAAATATTTTTCTAACTTCTGCAACAAATTCAGCATTTGCATCAGATGCGCCTGATTTTCCTCTAGCACCTGTATATTTATTTAGTCCAATTCCTCTTCCTAAATATGATGCATTGTTCTTTTCTGAAACATTTGCATAAATTGGGTCTAAGCCTGCGTCAACATCTGCTGATAACATTTTAGAATTGCAGAAAACTTTTTCTAATAAATTAGGTCTATTTACTCCTAATTTATTTAAAATTTCTGAAATAAATGTATCAAATACATGTGATTCCATACCTGTATTTCCCATACTTCCAATTTCTTCTTTGTCAGATATAATGCAAACTGCTGTCTTAACAGGATTTTGTATTTTCATTAAGGCTGTTAAAGATGCATAAACACATATTTTATCATCTTGACCATAACCTGCAACCATACTGTTATCAAATCCCATGCTTCTGCAAGGCATTGCTGGTACTAATTCAATTTCTGAACTTAATAAATCTTTTTCTGTTACTCCATATTTTTCATTTAAAATATTTAAAATATTTAGTTTTACAGAATCAGCTATTTCGCTGCCTATTGGCATACTTCCAATTAAAAGATTTAAATCTTCTCCTTCAATTCCATCTGCCAATTTTTTCTTCATCTGATCTTGTGCTAAATGTGGTAATAAATCTGTAATTGTAAATATCGGATCATTCATATCTTCTCCTATATTTACAGTTACTTTTTCACCATTTGTTTTAACTATAACACCATGTATTGCTAGTGGAATTGTAGTCCATTGATATTTTTTTATTCCACCATAATAATGTGTTTTTAAGTATGCAAATTCTGAATCTTCATATAATGGGTTTGGTTTTAAATCTAATCTTGGAGAATCTGCATGTGCACCAATTATATTTATTCCTTCTTCAATACTTTTCTCTCCTATAATTGCTAAGTACATACTTTTTCCACGATTATTCCAGTAAACTTTATCTCCCGCTTTTAGAGTTTCGCAGTCTTTTATGTCTTTAAATCCATTTTGATGTGCTATTTCTGTTGAAGTGCTTATAATTTCTCTTTCTGTTTTTGATTTATTCATATAGTCTATATATCCTTTTCCATAATCAAAAATTTCTTGCTTTTGCTCTGCTGTTTTAGAGTTCCAGCCATTTTCCTTTTTATTAAACAACTTATTTTTTAATTCTTCTGCTTCTTTTTTATCCATTTCCAATCTCCTCTCTATTTTTTTGTTATTGTATCACAATATTTTGTATTTAGTATACACCATTTTCAAAAAAATATTTAATTTTTATTATTTATTAGATATAAAAATGCACCTCCAAACGTTAGATTTTTGTCTAACATTTGGGGTGCATATCAGTCTTTCTAATATACATAATTTTGTGGATTATATAACGTTCCATTTACTCTTACTTCAAAGTGTAAGTGTGGTCCTGTTGAGTATCCTGTTGAACCAATTTTAGCTATTACTTGACCTTGTGAAACTGTTTGACCTTTTGAAACTAACAATTTGCTACAATGTGCATAAACTGTTTCTACACCATTTCCATGTGATACTTTAACCATATATCCATATGAATTATTCCATCCTGCAACTGTAACTGTTCCGCCAGCAGCTGCTTTAATTGGTGTTCCTGTAGAAGTTGCAATATCTAGACCCCTATGTCCAGAAGAACCTCTACCAAATCTAGTTGTTATAACTCCTGAAACTGGTCTAATTAGTGAAACTCCTAAGTTTACTTTAGTATCTGACATGCCTGATACACTGCCAGAGTATGCTGTAGCTACATATGTAACTTTTGGTGCTTCATATAATTTAGATACACTTTGTTCTACTGATGTAAAATCTTTTGTTTTTGTATCATATTTTTCTACTATCCCTAAGTCTTTCTTATTTGCACTATTTTTCTTTTTTAACTTTGCTATTACATCTTCTGCCTCTTTAAATGTAGAAACATATATTTTTTCTTTTTTATCGTCTGTTATTGCATAATATTTATAATATTGCGTACCGTTTTCTGTCACTTTAGCATATATTTCATCATCATTTGGTGTAATGTCTTTTTTCAACAAACATAATGTATATTCTGGTACAGAATTAATTTGTCTGAATGCAATTCCTTCTTCTGAATCACCTTCCATATACTGATTTATTTTATTTTGTAAATCAGCTTTATTTTCTGTATACCCTATAATTTCTCCATTTAATGAAACTGAATATGTTGGTTTATAGAAAAATGCTACTGCACTTATAATAAGAAATGCAGATAAAATAGTTAATATTATTATTTTTACTGATGTTCTAAAGAACATTGCAAATTTTCTAAAACTACTAATTTTAAACACTCCTATTCATCTTTAATTTCCTATCTATTTTATAACAAATGGTTAAAAATTACAAGTGTTTTTCAGATAATCATTAAATAAAAATACATCTCTAAATATTGGACTTCCGCAATATTTAAAGATGTATCTAATTATATAATTTTATTGATTTAATTCGTCTTTAACAGTTTGTATTTCTGTTACTGTTGCTTTTTGAGCTGGTTGATAATATCCTTTTGTTTGCGCTACTTTAAATAGCTCATATTGAAAACTTTCGTCTCCATTTCTAATTTGTTGAAGTGTTTGTCTTAATTGCATATTTTCTGCTTCTGTTATAGCTGTTTGATATGCTGTTAAGTCTGCCTTTACACTTCCTAAAATATCATTTACCATTGTTTTTTCGTCCATTATTTATTCTCCTTTCTAATTAATCATTAAGAAATGACATTAATTTTTGTTTTGTGTTTAATGCATCTTGTGCAGATTTTGCAAACATTTGCTTAATTTGTGGATCAACTGCTTGTGAAGAAAATGTATTTAATTTTTGATATGCAGTTTCATGTGCTCCTATTAAATGTCTTAAATGTTGTAATTCTAGTTGATTTAGATTTGGCATATTTATCCTTCCTTTCCTACTAATTTATTTCATATCTATTATGAGCAAATTTATAATTTTTATACAAAAATAAAGAGCAGATTTTTTTCTGCTCTTAAATAATTTCCAAATTTGCAAACTTTGCCATAAGTCTTTTATGTCCTGATTTATCAAATTGAATATCTAGTTTGTAATCGTCTCCTTCTGCTTCAATTTTTTGTATTACTCCTTCGCCGAATTTCTTATGGTAAATTCTCATTCCTTCTTTATATTTTGTAATATCTACTTCTGAACTAGCTTGCTTTTGAGATAATGAACTTAAAAAACTTTCCGCTGTTCTAAATTGATATGTAGATTTTGGTTTTATTTCGGTTTTTGCCTCATCAAATTTATATGTTGTTACTTTACCAGCTGGTGTTTTTCCATATTCCCAATTATATGGCATATCATTAAATTTTTCTTCTTGATCATTATTAACAACACCATCTAATAAATTGTCTGGTATTTCTTTAATAAATCTTGATACTGCATTATAGCTTGTAGACCCAAATATTGTTCTGTGTTTTGCACAAGTTAAATGTAAAAATTGTTTTGCTCTTGTAATTCCTACATAGAATAAACGTCTTTCTTCTTCTAGTTCTTTTGGTTCTCCAATTGATTTATAGCCCGGAAAAATGCCTTCTTCCATTCCCACTAAAAATACTACTGAAAATTCTAAACCTTTAGCACTATGTAGAGTCATTAAAGTAACTGTATTATCCTCATCTTGCATTTCATCCACATCACTTGATAATGTAATACTCTCCAAAAATTCTGGTAAAGTATTATCTGCTGATTCTTCTTCAAATTCTATAGCTACTGTCAAAAATTCTTCCAAGTTTTGCATTCTTGTTTCCGCTTCAACAGTATTTTCTAATTCTAATGCTCTTGTATAACCTGATTTATTTAAAACTTCTTTTAATAATTCTGAAATACTAAGTTCTTGTTTTTTTAATCTTAATTCTTCTATTAACTTTATAAATTCCTCTGCATTTGCTTTTACTCTATTTAGTTCAAACTCTTCTGCATGTTTAATTATTTCATACATAGAAGTTCCAGTTCTATCTGAAATTTCTTGTATTTTATCTAAACTTGTTTTTCCAATCCCACGTTTTGGTTCATTTATAATTCTTTTTAATGATAGATTATCTGATGTATTGTGAATTAATCTTAAATATGCAATAGTATCTTTGATTTCTTTTCTTTCATAGAATTTTAGTCCACCTACTATTTTATATGGTATGTTTTCTCTTCTTAAAATATCCTCTATTGCTCTTGACTGTGCATTCATACGATATAAAATAACGAAGTCTTTTGGTTTTAAATATTCTTCTGTTTTTAAATGTTCAATTTGTTTTACAACATAATTTGCTTCATCATATTCGTCTTCTGCTTGATATAAACAAGGTAGGCTTCCTTCTTCATTTTCTGTCCATAATTTCTTTTCATATTTATTTTCATTGTGTTTTATTACTGCATTTGCAGCTTTTAAGATATTGCCTGTGCAACGATAGTTTTGCTCTAATTTAATAATTTTAGTACCTGGAAAATCTTTTTCAAAATTTAAAATATTGCTAATATCTGCACCTCTAAAGCTATATATTCCTTGGTCATTATCTCCCACAACTGTAATATTTCCATAACGTGATGCTAAAATTGTTACTAATGTAAATTGTGCTTTATTAGTATCTTGATATTCATCTACTAAAACATATTTAAACTTTTCTGTATAATATTGTAAAACATCTGGATTTTCGCTTAATATATCAATTGTGTAATTTATAATATCATCAAAATCAATTGCATTATTTTCCCTTAATCTTTTTTGATATAATTCATATACTTGTCCAATTTTTTCTTTTCTAAATTCACCAGCATATTTTGCTTGATATGCTTTTGGTGTTAACATTTCGTTTTTTGCATTACTAATCTCTGATAAAACACTTCTATCTGAAAAAGTTTTATCATCTATATTTAATGCTTTTAAACATTCTTTTACAACTGTTTTTTGGTCTGATGTATCAAATATTAAAAATGATGTGTCAAATCCAATTCTGTCAATAAATCTTCTTAAAATTCGCACACAAATAGAGTGGAAAGTTCCCATCCACATCTCTTGTGCCACATCTCCAACTATTTTTTCAACTCTTTGTTTCATTTCACTTGCTGCTTTATTTGTAAATGTGATTGCCAATATATTATATGGTTTTACATTTTTTTCTGATATTAAATATGCTATTTTATGTGTTAGCACTTTTGTCTTCCCTGAACCTGCCCCAGCAATTACCAAACATGGTCCTTCCGTAGCAAGAACTGCCTCTTTTTGTTTATCATTTAGTCCTTCAATTAAATTTTGCATTTGTATTTCCTCTTTTCTTATTTTTTGCTATTACATTATACCTAAATTCAAGATTTAAAGTCAATACATTTTAGCAAATATTTGCAAACAAATTTTCTTTGATTTTTAAATTGACATTGCAAAAATCCCTATAAGTAAACCTAGCATACTTCCTACGGCTGTCATTCTTCCATGGTATAAATTATTTGCTTCTGGTGTAAGTTCTCCTGAAACAATATATATCATTGCTCCTGCTGCAAATGCTAAACACATTGCTATAATACTTTGCGAAATTCCTCCAACTAGTGCACCTAAAAAAGCGCCTATTCCTGTTGTAACTCCAGAAAGTACTACATAAAAAATCACTTTAGATTTTTTCATTCCTCCATTTTTCATAGGAACTGCCATTGAAATCCCTTCTGGTATATCATGTAAACATATTGCAATTGCTAATGATAATCCTAATTTTATTGATGCTCCAAATCCTGAACCTATCGCTAATCCTTCTGGTAAATTGTGCAAAGCTAAACCAATACTTACTACTATTCCTGTTTTTAATAGGGCATTTTTGCTATCTTTAAATCTAGTAGATTTATTAAATTTCTTATCTACTAATAAGTCGCATATAATCATCATAACAATTCCTAAAAATATTCCTAAAAATGCTGTTGGTAAATTTGTTAAATTAAAAGCTTCTGGTAATAAATCAAAGCAAACAATTGCCAACATCAGACCTGAGGCAAATGCTAAAATAAAACTTAAAAATTTTTTTGACGGATTTTTAAATTTTACTCCTACTATTCCTCCTATTGTTGTTCCAAAAGTTCCAAAAAATAACCCAATTAAAGTGGTCTTTAATATTTCGTTCAAAATAAAAACTCCTTTGAAATAAAATTCTTAATTAATTTTATTTCAAAGGAATTTATTTTATTCTTCTTCACTACCTTTTAATTTTTCTGCGGTGTCTGCTGTAATTAAGCTATCTATCATTTCATCTAAATCACCATTTAAAAAGTTTTCCATTTGGTATATTGAAAGTCCAATTCTGTGGTCTGTTATACGACCTTGTGGATAATTGTATGTTCTTATTTTTTCACTTCTATCACCACTACCAACTTGACTTTTTCTTGCATTTGCAACTTCACTATCTTGTTTTGCTTTTTCTTGTTCATATAATCTTGAACGAAGTAATTTCATAGCATAATCTCTATTTTGGAATTGTGATCTTTCAGTTTGACATTCTGCAACCATTCCTGTTGGAATATGTATTAAACGAACTGCTGAAGATGTCTTATTAATATGTTGTCCACCAGCTCCTGAAGCTCTAAATACTTCCATTTTAATATCAGCTGGATTTATATCTATTTCTACATCTTCTACTTCTGGTAATACTACTACAGTTGCAGTTGATGTATGAATTCTACCACTAGCCTCTGTGTCTGGAACCCTTTGTACACGGTGTACTCCACTTTCGAATTTTAGTCTGCTATATGCACCTTTTCCTGTAATCATAAAAGATATTTCTTTATATCCACCTAGTCCAGTTTCATTTTCATTTAATATTTCTAATTTCCAGTGTTTTTTCTCTGCATACATAGAGTACATTCTAAATAAAGTGCCTGCAAATAAAGCTGCTTCTTCTCCTCCAGCTCCTCCACGAATTTCGCAAATTACGTTCTTATCATCATTTGGATCTTTTGGAATTAATAAAATTTTAATTTCTTCTTCTAATTTAGGAAGTTTTTCTTTATTTTCTTCAATTTCTATTTCCGCTAATTCTTTCATTTCAGGGTCTTTTAGCATCTCTTTTGCATCTTCTATTGCTTGAGTAGCCTTTTTATATTCTTTATATTTTAAAACTACTGGTTCAATTTCAGCGTGTTCCTTCATAAGTGCTTGCCATTGTGTTTGTTGTGCAATTATTTCTGGGTCACTAATTTTTCTTGTAACCTCTTCATATCGTTTTTCAACTTCATCTAATTTTTGAAACATTATTTTTTCTCCTCTTTTATTAATGAACAGAATTATTATACCATAAATATACCTATAATTCAACTAAATTATATTTTATATTAATTGAATCTAGAATTTGTTTTTCTCTATTGCTACAAGTTAAAATAATGATTTGATGTTCTTCAGATTGTTTTGCTAAAAATATTAAACTATTTTTTAATCTCTCATCATCAAAATATGCAAAAGTTTCATCTAATATAATAGGCATTTTTTCATTTGATATTTCATCAAGCATTGAAAGTCTTAAAGATAAATATAATTCATCAATTGTTCCTGCACTTAATCTATTTGCTGAAATATATTCTCCATTTTCTAGTTCTACAACCAAGCCTTTTTCCTCATTAAATATTACTTTCTTATATTTTCCATTTGAAATATTACTTGCAATATTTGACAAATTTTGTGTGAATTTTGGAGTAACATTACTCTTCATTTTTTCATATGCTTTTTCCAATAAATCTTTTGTAGCTAATATACATTTATTTTTTTCTTGTAATTCACTTAATTGTTCTTGTAAGTTTTCATATTCTTCTTCTTTAGAAATAAAATCTTCCAATTTATTATTGATACTGTTTTCTTCATATTCAATACCATTTAATTTTAATTTATATTCTACAATTTTTTTATTTGAATTTTCTAATTCTTTTTCTATTTTGATTTTTTCTTCTATATTAAAGTTAATTTTATCATCTAATCCTTTTAATATATCTTTTTTTTCTAGATTGAATTTAAATATTATATCTTCTTTTTCCTTTTCTATTTCTTTTTCTAATTTTTTTGTATTTTCTTCTAACAAATTAATTTCACTATTTAATATTGTAATTTTTTCTTTCAATTCATTATCTATTTTTTCTTTTTCAATATTTTTTTTATTTTTTAAAAAATAAAAAATAAATATTATTATTTCAAAAGGAATAAAAAATAAAATTAAATAATTTATTATTTTATTTTTTATTATATTAAAATTAAATAAATTTAAAATAATTAATAAAATAAAAATTATTCCAAAAATAAAATAATTTTTTTTAAGTCTATTTTTTTTCAAATTTAATTTAACATTTTTTGTATTATTTTTTTCTAAATTATTTTTTTCTTCTATTTTATTTTTTAGTTTTTCCTGATCTTCATTTTTCATTTTGCTCTTTAATGTGTTTTTCTCTAACTCGATTTCGTATTTCTGAGTTAACATATTCAGTTTGCTTAGTATGTTATTTTTGTTTTCTTCATCATTCATTTTTTTTCTTAAATCTATCACATCAGATTCTAATTTTTGTTTTTCATCTAGCAACTGTTTTTTTGTCTTTAAGTCATTCAGCGCTATATTCAATCTATTTTGTACTGTATTAATAGGTCTATCTTGTGTTCTTGTAGTTCCTACCTCTTCTACTAGTCTTTTATTTAACTTATCCATTGCCTTTTGAAATGACACCTTATCTTCTCCTGTTCCCGCAATGTTTGCGAGCTTTTGTACCAAGATGCTCTGCGACTGGTTATCTAATATTACCTCTTGCTGTGGTGACATTATTGTAGATAAGTATGTTTTTTCATCTATTCCTGTCTGTTGATAGAAGAATTGATTTCCATCCTTTTTGTCAATTTTAAACTTGTTAGAAATGTCGTCAAATTTTGAATCAACTACAACCGGATTTTTCTTTTTGAAGTCTCTATATATTTCAAATTGTTCATTGTCATCCAACTCGTATTTAATCTTCCCTGAAAATTCTTCACCACTCCATGGTAAGTATTTTTCATAATCTGATATTTCTTTTCCATTTTTATTTTTAGAAATTCCAAAAAAAATATTTTTTAAATAATTTAATAAAGTAGATTTTCCTGTTTCATTTTTTCCATAAATAATATTTATATTATTTTCTAAATTTATTTCTTTTTGTTTTAAATTTCCATAATTATTTATTTTTATATTTTTAATTTTCAAATTATTTTCTCCTTATATAAAAAATATTTTTAATTAATTATTATTTTAATATAATTATTTAATAATTATTTTTTATTATTTTATTTTTTTATTATTTAATTATTTTTAATTATCTAAAATAGAAATACCGATTTCTAATATTTTATCTAATTCCTCTTTTGAATAATTATTTTTAGTTAATTCTTCTTTTATTTCATTTATAAAAATTCCCTTTAAAGTATTATCATTTGCCATTTTTTCTAAATCATAATTTAATTTGGTTTTATCTTTTATTTTTATAATATTTTCTCTACCAACGAATTTATACAAATTATTAATATTTATCTCAAAACTTCTTTCTCCAATTAATATTATTTTATATAAATTGTTTTCTTCTAAATATATATTATTTATTTTCTCTGTTAAATCTTCTTCGTCATTTATTTCAGTTACATCAAATTCTATCTCTTTAAATTCTCTATTATCTACAGGAATAAATGCTAATTCTAATTTCTCCTTTTCAACATTTCCAACAATAAAACCATGTTTTCCTAATTCATCAAATCCCATTGCAATTGTAGAGCCTGGATATACTATATTTTGATTTTTTTCCGTGTTATAGTCTAGCTTATGTATATGCCCTAGCGCTACATAATCAAAACCTATTTCTTTTAATCTACTTTTATTAATCGGATTATATTCTAATTGTAATTTATCACTTGCATTAAGGCTTCCATGAGTAATTAATATATTTATTTTATTTTTATCTTCTAATATAATGTTTTCAATTTCAGATTTTTCACAATAAAAATCTTCAAATCCTACTCCATAAATATTTGCATCTTCATTTTCTACTTTTTCTATTCTAGATGTAAATATCTTTACATTATTATTCCATGCAAAATTTTTGTACATAGAGTCAGCTACATATGGATCATGATTTCCTGGAGTAATGAATATCTTTGTTTTTGGAATTTGTTTAAATAAATCATTTATATATTCTATTGTACTTTTTCTAATGTAATTATGCTCATAAAAGTCTCCAGCAATAAACAAATAACCAATATTATTTTCCTTTATATAGTTTATTATTTTTCTAAATATTTCTCTTTGTTCCATTCTTCTTATTTTACCAAAATCACCTTTTGAATTTAAATACGAAAAAGGTGTATCAAAATGCATATCTGCAATATGTATAAATTTCATTTTTTTTTACCTCTTTTATTTTTATTTTTTAATTTTATTTATTTATAATTTTTAATTTTATTTATTTCATTTTTAATTTTATTTTTAATTTTATTTATTTTTAATTTGATTTTTAATTTTATTTATTTTATTTTTAATTTTGTTTATTTTTTATTTTATTTTTGTTTTGATATTTTAATTTTATTTACTTTTAATTTTTATTTTATTTGTATTTGTTTTCATTCTTTGTTTTTCATTTTCTAATTTTGTATTGATTGTTTTTATCTTTTTCATTTTCTAATTTCTATTTTTGTTCTCTCTTTTCGTTTACAATTTTATCCATTTTCAATTTTGGCAATTTATTTTAAAAATCAAATTTCTTTTTTCATATTCTTATTGTATATTATATTCTAGGTTTAGTCAATACTTAGATTTTTTTGCTTTTTTGTCAATTTATTGTTTGTGTGTTCGTTTTGTTTACAACCTATACTGTTTTTCTTCTTGTTTATATTTCTGATTTTGTATTTTATGTATACCTCGTGCGTTTTTTGTGCATTTTTCCTATTTTTGTTGTAGCCGAAGGATTTTAGACATTTTTTTTATTCATTTTAATGTTTTTTTCCTCTCCTTAATCTCTATTTAGGCTAGACTCTCTTCCATCGATTTCGGATAATGCATATTAAAGTATAGATTTTTTTGTCTTTTTGGTCATAGCTTTTGCATTTTTTATCATTTGTTTATCTCTTGACAATTTGATATCTTTCTATATCTTAATTTTTTGTCTTGTCTTTTTAGTCTGTTTTTTTGTTTGCTTTGTTTTATATGTTTTATTAGTCTTTAGTTTCTTGTTTGTATTTCCTTCTGATAAGGTTTTGGTTACTCACTTTTTATTTTGGTTCTATTCAAAACTATTTTTGGTTATTTAAATCATATTTTTGGTTTTAATTTTATTTATTATTTATTTTATTTGTTTTTATTTTTTTATTTTATTTATTATTTATTTTGATTTTATTTATTTTTTTATATAATTATTTTTAATTAATAATATTATTTATAATATTTTATTTTTCATATAATTATTTAAATTAATTATATTGCTACTTAATGCAAAAAAATAAATGATAAAATAATTACCATTTATTTTTTATTTAAATTTATTTATTTTTAGTTTTCATCTATAGGTCCAAATAACTCATCAAATTTAGCCTCTAATTCTTTTTGAACATCTGCTGAAAATATTTCGTTATCTTCATTTTCTTGTGGTAACATTGGTGCATCATCTTCTATTTTATTTATTTTTTGTTTTTTATTTTCTTCTATATTATTTTCTACATTTAATTCACCTGATTTATTTTCTGGTACATTTTTTTCATTTGCCTTATTTTCTTCTTGTTTATTTGTATTTTCCTTTTTATCATCTATATCATCAAATAAATCATCTAATGATTCAACCTTTAAATCATTTTTCTTGCTATTTTCTTCATCTTCTACATAAGGATTATATGGATTATATTTTCTCCATTTTCCTCTATCTCCAACATTAAAGTCTAAATGATTTAAAGTATATGCTGCTAATTTCTTAGCCATTGGACTTTCAAAATAATAATATTTTTTAGCCTTTATTGGCTTTATTCCTTTTTCATAAATAATACATTCATCATTATCCATTCTTCTTAGCTCGTCTGGTGTCATCAATGCTCTTCCTAATACCTGATCAGATTCACTAACACCCTGTCTATGATAATGTTTATCTCTATTTATTGACGTACTATCTCTTGTAATTGTCTTTTCTCCTAATGCCTTTGAAAAATATTCTACTGTTTTAAATGAGTTACTTCCTAAAAATACGTGTGTATCACAGTTACCCATAATTGTTTCATATGATTTTTCATAAACTGCTTCTAATTGGTCTAAGTTTTGTAAAATAACACTAAATGAAATACCTCTACTTCTACTGGTTGATATTTTTTTATCAAAGTCTGGTATTTTACCAATATTGGCAAACTCGTCACATATAAAGAATGTTGGAGTTTTTAATCTTCCTCCATTTTCATCTGCAAAATTATATAATTGTTGTATCATTTGTGAAAAGAATATTGTTAATAAAAAGTCATATGCTGTATGTGTATCTGAAGATATAACATATACTGCTGTTTTTTTGCTTCCTATATCTTCAAAATTAATTGTATCTGTTGAAGTTACTTCTGCAATTTCTTTTGAATCAAATTTACCAAGTTTAGATTGTAACGAGCTTAGTATTGATCCATATGTTTTTTCTGGTGCTATTTCAATTGATTTATAATTCATTCTTGCTGGGTGGTCATATGGTAATTGATTCATAAGTTCTGTTAATAAGTTACTACCACCATTTGTGTTTGCTGCTCTTACTAGTTCTGAGCAACTTGCTAAGTTTTGTTCTTCTTCTGGTCTTGTTGCCATTAAATAATATATTAATGCTTTTAATAGCATTTCTGCCATATCATCCCAATATGGATCAGCATTGCTTCCTTCAACCTTCTGTCCTTTAACTATTGTATTTGCAATAACGTCAACATCTATTTCGCTAGATATGTGCATTAATGGATTATATCCATCACTATTAGCAGGATTTACTAAATTTAATACTTTTATATCATATCCATTTTGTTTTAAAAATCCTGAAGTTTTATCATATAGCTCACCCTTTGGATCTGTAAATACATATGAGCCTAACATTTGATATGCATTTGGTATTGAGTATGATGCTGATTTACCAGAACCAGAACCACCGACTACCAATACATTTACGTTTCCTCTTTTATCAACTGGTAGGTAATGATTTTGTGCTAATAAAATACCTTTATTTCTGCTTAATACTTTATATTCCTCTCCGCCTTCACTCCAGTCACTTGAACCATGTTCAATATCTTTGTAATCACTTTTAGCTTTTGATCTAAATAATCCTATTGTTGAGAATATAATATATATAATTGTGTAATATGCTAATGTTTTTAGAAATACACCTATATATTTCTCTCCAAATATTTTTCCAAAAGTATTAAAACTTGTAATATTAGAAAATATTTGCTCTATAAATATACTAAAATCAAAAATTCCATTGTTTACTGATTCAACAATGGAATATGCAATTGGAGAAACTAGGATTATTGCTAAAACAATCCATAGAACTCCTATTATTATTAAACTTTTTTTATTATCTTTTAATGTTTTTCTTACTTTCATATTCATAAATTTATCACCTTTTCATTAGTTTTTATCTACTAACCTCTGCTTTTTCTTTTTCTTCTTTTCCTTTTACTTTTCTTCTTTCTTCTCCTTGTTTAGCAATAATCTTAACAGCTCTTGGATCAAGCATAATTATAACTCCATCGTTTGTTACTAATCGACTTCCATTTTTAACTTCTTCTACGTGACTTTCTCCAGCATTAATTCCCATTTCTCCTTGTTCTTGAATATGGTCTTTCAATACTGTGTCTAAAGTTTGACCATTTTCAATTTCATATTTATTTTCACGTGTATTAAATACTATTTCCATTCCAGTTACTTCTGTTTTATTTTGGTTATTTTCTGAACGTACAGTTGTACTACTCATATAAATACTCCCTTCTATTCTTTACTCTCTCTGATTTCAAATGCAAAATATGACTTGTATGGTTTTAGTTTGCATTTGCCTTTTACCTCATTTGTTTCTTCATCAAAATATAGAATTGGTTTGATTTCTTCTGTTGTTTCTGGATCTATTATTGATATAGGCCTTTTTAAATCCGGTGTATATCTAAACTCTTTATATTCTTGCTCTTGCTCTGAATATAAAGTATTAAACTTAATTGGTATAGGACGTTTAGCTATTTTTACTTTGTCTTCTTCTAAAAGTCCCATGTTAATAACTACTCTATCTTTCCCAAAAGATAAAATTACTAATTCTTCCTCATTTTCTGGTTCATCAATAAAAAATGTCTTCTTTTTTAAATTTCCATTTAATTCCTCAGCATACTGTAAACGTTGTACTGTGAATTTTGGATATTCTTGTAATAATTCCTTTGATGTTTTAATTACTCTATAAATTACTGTGCTTACTCCTTGAGGATCTGTAATACTAAAGTGTTTACCTTGTATTTTGTCCATCTTCTATACTCCTTTTTCTATGAATTGTAGTATAATACATAGTTTGTCTTTTGTTAAATTTCATCACTACATTAGATTATAGTACATTTTCAGCAATATGTCAACCTTTTCGGGTGATAAAACTTATGTTAACTATGTATTTCTCTTGGATTAAATTTTGATATTTTCTTTAATTGTTCAAATAATTTCTTTTCTTCATCTGTTATATCAGTAGGATTCATTATTTGAATATTTATAATTAAATCTCCTCTACCACCTTTTCCGTCAAGGTAACCCTTTCCTTTAAGCTTTAAACTTTCTCCACATTGTGTTCCTTGTGGTATATATAGTAATATTTCTTCATCAATAGAGGAAATATTTAATTTTGTTCCTAAAGCTGCTTCCCAAGGTGCAACATATAAATTTGTAATTAAATCAACACCATTTAATGTAAATTTTTTATCGTTTTCTATATGAATTCTTACTAATAAATCCCCAGCTTTTCCTCCATTTTCTCCAGGCTTGCCCTGTCCCATTAAACGTATTTTTTCTTCATTTCTAATTCCAGCTGGTATCTTTATATTAAATTCTCTCATTTTTCCGTTTACTGCTCTTAATGCTAGCTTTTTTTCTACTCCATAAAATGCATCAAATATAGACACTGCAATCTCAGTTTCTATATTTTCTCCTTTTATAGGCACTTTATTATCTCTTGTCTCTTCATTTTTAGTTTTACTGTTTTTAATCTCTCCAAAAAACATTTGAAAAAACTCAGCAAATGCAGATTTTTTTTCTCTTTTAGCTTGTCCTCTATTTTTTTGCTTTTTACCTATACGAGAATTCCACATTCTATCATATTTTCTTCTTGTAGAAGAATTTGATAATGTTTTATATGCTTCATTTATATCTTTAAATCTTTCTTCTGAAAAATTACTCGTAGTATTAATATCCGGATGATATTTCTTCGCCTGTTCTCTATATGCTTGTTTTATTTGTTCTGTTGTTACATTACTGTTTGGTAGTCCCAATATTTTATAATAATCTTTGAAAATCATTTAGATTTCCCCCTAGTATGCCCTCTAATTTCTCCGTCTTTTGTTATGTGCATCATTATATCATATATTTTTAGTGTTTTAAATAGTTTTAAGCTAATTCTATTAAATTATCTAACAATTTTGAATATGATATTCCACATTCTTCCCACAATTTTGGATACATGCTAATTTGAGTAAATCCTGGTAAAGTATTTATTTCATTTATGCATACTTTGTTATCACTTTTTCTAATAAAGAAATCGACTCTTGCCAATCCTTTTCCATCAACTGCTTTAAAGGCTTTTATTGCTAACTTTTTAATTTCTTCTTGTTTTTCTTTTTCAATTTCTGCAGGAATAACTACTCTAGATTGTGCATTATTATATTTTGCATCAAATGTATAAAAATCTTCTGCTGGTAAAATTTCTCCTACACAAGTAGCTTTTACGTCTGTGTTTCCAAGCACAGCACATTCAACTTCTCTTCCTATTATTTCTTCTTCAATTAAAATTTTAGTATCATATTTACTTGCATACTCAATAGCTTGTTTTAATTCTTCTACATTTTCTGCCTTATTTATTCCAACTGATGAGCCTGAATTAGATGGCTTAACAAAAACTGGTAAGCCCAATTTATTTTCTATTTTTTCACAAATTTGATCTAAATTTAATGTTTCTTCATCAAAATTCTTATGAACATATGTATATTTTCCCTCTTCTGATTTTACATAAGCATAGTTTGCTTGTGGTATTTCTGCTTTGTCAAATACTATTTTTGCGTATACTTTATCCATACAAATGCTTGAGCTAAGCACCTTGCAACCTACATACTTAATTTTTAATAATTCTAATAAGCCTTGAATTGTTCCATCTTCTCCGTATAAACCGTGTAATACAGGAAATGCTATATCCAAACTTTTTAAATATTCAAATTCATTTTCTATTTTTTCTAGTTCTGTTATTTCATCTCCAACATGTAATGGAACAATGTCTTGTACTGGTTTTGTATATTTATACCATTCTCCGCTTCTACTAATATATATTGGTAGAATTTCATATTTTTGTTTATCTAAATTAGAAATTATTGAAGTTCCCGAAGATATAGAAACCTCGTGTTCTGTGGACATTCCGCCAAATATAACACCTATTTTTTTCATCGACTCTTTCCTTTCATTTATGGAACACACTGTGCTCCGCTACAATTTTTCATAGATTTCTTAACATTATCATTTTAGCAAATAGCTTCACAAATTTCTGTAAATTTCATATAATTTGATGCTTTTATTAATACAACATCATCTTTTTGTAATGTCTTATTTAATAAATTTATTGCTTCTTCATTTGAATTACAATGATATGTATTTTCCACTCCGCCCTCTTTAGCTTTATTTATTAAATTTTCTACCTCTGTTCCTACACAAATAAGAATATCAATATTATCTTGTGCAACAACTTCTCCAATTTTTTCATGTATTTCTTGGCTATATTCTCCTAGTTCTCCCATATCTCCTAATACAGCTATTTTCCTTGGATTAGGTAATTTGCTCATATAATCCAAAGCAGCTTTCATTGAATCATAATTTGCGTTATAACAGTCATTTATAACCATAGCGCCACATTTTGCTTGTTTTATTTCCATTCTTTTTTTAGTAAGTTCAAAATTTTCTATTCCTTTTAATGCCTTTTCAATTGGAATTTCAAATACTTTCGCAACACTTAAAGCACATAAACTATTTGATACAAAGTGTTCTCCACCAACTGGAATATGTACCTTATATGTTTTAGAATCTATAACAGCTTCACAATCTGTTCCATTTTCATGGAATATTGCATTTTTTCCTATAATCATGCTTCCTGCTTGTGTTCCATATGTAATAACATTATATTTATCTTTTTCTTTTTCATACCACGCATTTAATAAATCATTATCATAATTTATTATTACTGTTCCATTTTTATTTAATCCTTCTAGAATTTCAAGTTTTGCTTTTAATATATTTTCTCTTGATCCTAAAAGTCCAATATGTGCTGTTCCTATGTTTGTGATAATTGCAACATCTGGTTTTGCAATTCTAGAAAGTAAACTTATTTCTCCAAATGAGTTCATTCCCATTTCAAGTACCATTATTTCTTCATCTTTTAAACTAAGTAATGTAAGTGGCATACCTATTTCATTGTTGTAATTTCCTTGTGTTTTTAGTACTTTATATTTTTGTGAAAGTACACTTGCCACCATATCTTTTGTACTTGTTTTTCCTACACTTCCTGTAATTGCAACCACTGGAATATTGCACATACTTCTTTTATATTCTGCTAATTCTTGTAAACATTTTACTGTGTTTTCTACTAAAACTATTGTTGCTTCTGGGTATTTTTTTAATACTTCGTTTGAAACTTCTACATTTTGTAAAATACATGCTATAGCGCCTTTTTCTAGTGCTTGTTCATATAGGTTACTGCCATTAAAATTTTCACCTTGAATTCCCAAATAAATTTCACCTTTATTTAGAATTCTTGTATCTTTGCATAATTTGTCAAAAACTAAATTTTCATTACCTTGAATTAACTTTCCATTGCATTTCTCTATTATATCTTTAATTGTTATTTCCATATTTCTACCTTCTTCTTTTTTATTTATTATATTCCAATTTATATAATTTTTGCAATAAATTTATACGAAAAAATCAAGGCGAAAATAATTTACTAAAATGTCGTTTTATGTTATACTTTCAACTATATTAAAGTAAATTAATTAATCGGAGTAACTAATGAATAATTATAAAGTTTTATTTAGTCTTAGAATATTAAAAAATATATTGAATACTTTTGTAGATAGTTTTTTAGTTTTATATTTTCTAGATGTTTCGGATAGAAATATAGTTCCTTTAGGAATATACAAATTAGTTGCAGTAATTGCTATATACAGTGTAATATTCCTAACACGAAATCTTGCTAAATCTAAAAACAGAGCCAACTTAATGAGAATTGGTATTGTACTAGATTTTGTGTATTTTTTAACTATTATATTGTTAAAGGACAATGTTGTTAATTATATATATTTAGTTGGGTTATTATATGGATTAGAAGAAGGATTTTACTATTCTGTATATAATATTCTTGAATCAGATGGAATTACAAATGAAGAAAGAGCGAAATTTGCTGGTTCATATACAGCATTAGAATCTATTTTATCTATTATATTTCCACTTATATTTGGAAGTTTAATATCTACCACAGGATTTTTAAAAAGTTTAATAGTTGTTTTTTTAATAGTAATTGTACGAATTATATTATCGTTTATATTTAAAGATACTAATATTCCTAAGAGCAACAAAACTAATATGAAAAAATACTCTGAGTTAACCAATGAAGATAAAAGATTTAAACAAATATATAAAGTAAAATTTTTAGATGGTCTTGTATATTCAGATGCAGCATTTTCATATATAGTAACAATATATATAATAAAGGTATTCTCAGATAGTTTTAGTCTAGGAGTATTTACATCAATATTTAGTGTAATAACTTTTATTATTGGAGTTTTATTTGCAAAATTCATAAATAAAAAATACTATGTTTCTGCAATAAAGGTATCTATGATATTTACAATATTATCATTATTTTTAATGATTCTTAATTGTAATCCAGTAACAATAATATTGTTTAATTTATTTCAGACAATATCTAAAAAATTGAAAAATTTAATAATTGGTAATACTCAGGCTAATCTAAGTAATCATAATAAAATTGCAAAAGAATATAAAACAGAATATTGGTTAGCTAATGAAAGCTCCCTTGTAATAGGAAGAGTATTAAGTAGTAGCTTATTTATATTATTAGCATATATTAATACAACAATAATGATAGTCTTATATGCATCATTTTTATTATGGTTTACCGTAGATGCTATAAAGTTACAGAAAATTGTATTGGAGGAAAATTAAAATGAATATAGGAATAGATATAGATGGAGTTTTGATAGATGATGATACATATAGGTTAGACACTATAACAAAATATTGTTATGAAAATAATTTGCCTGATTTGGACAAGCCATATAATTATGAAAGTAAATGCACTTGGTCTGAGGAAATTAAAGAAGACTATAGACAAAAATATTATTTTGAATATGTAAAAAATATTCCTGCAAGGGCTTTTGCATCAGAAATAATTAAAAAATTGCATGATGAAGGTAATAAAATAATAATTATAACTGGAAGATATAAAACACAGGAAGATTCTAGTATTGGTGAACAAATGAGAAAAGATACTGTTGATTGGTTAAACAAAAATGATATTATTTATGATGAAATTTGTTATGCACACTGTCCTAAAACTAAAGAAATAAAAGAAAAAAATATTGATATAATGATAGATGACAGTCCAGCAATATTACCTGAAATAGTCAAAATTACAAAAGTATTATGTTTTGATAATAGATACAATAGAGATTTAATATATAACAATATGACCAGAGTATTTAGCTGGTATGATATTTATAGAAAAATTAAACAAGTATAGCCTAAAAACTATACTTGTTTGATTTTTTGCAAATTACTGAGCTGTTCTATTAGCAATTTCTATTGCTTTTGTAACAATGTTACCACAAGTTTTTGATGGTACGTTTCCCCATCCTCCATCTTGTTTTACTTGTTCATAAACTCCAAGCTCTTTTGCAATTTCTTCTCTTAATTTATCAGAAATAAGTCCTTTGTTTGCCACTTTGAATTTACCTCCTGACAGATTTAATTTTGTGAAAAATATTTTGTTCTTACTTGATTAACAGGGAGAGTTTTAAATTCTTTATTACTCATTTATTTTCACATTATTATTATTAGCAATTTATTAAAAAATATTTTTAATATTTTTTCCAATGTATTAATGTGTTAATGTTCCATTTGGAGTATTTGTTATTACTAAAATATCTTGTTCTTCTCCTGTTTTAGCATTTATATATACTAAAAAATCAGTATCTTCAACTTTTCCTTTAAATTCCCAACATAATACTTCAGTTTTCCATTCAGTTGGAATTATTGCCAAATTTTCACTTAAAATTTCTATTTTTGAATTTAAATCTTTTTTAGCTTGTTCTTTTGTTATTTTTACATCTGATATATTTCTTTTTTCGTGACTATTTAAATATCCTGTTGTTTCAATTCCCATTATTTCTCCATTATCTAGAGCAACCTTTAATTTAATTAAATCCGGATATACAGTCACTCCATCTTGTTCATATGCATAATTTATTGTTACAATTCCATCTTGTTTTAAATAGTAGGTTTCTTTCATATCATCAAATCCACGAGATTTTAAAAAATCCTTTCCTATTTCGTCTGCTCTTTCTTGTGTTACACTTTCTGCTTGAATATCTCTGTTATAGTTCATAAATACTACGTGCCCACCTTTTTCAGAAATAGATATTACCATATTTGAATTTGTTTCTCCATTTACTTTTACACTAAAATCAAATGTTGGCATATTAGTGTTTTCGGATTTTCCTGTTGAAGTTATTTCTTGAACTTTGTCTTCTCCAATAAATTTTTTAGCAATTTCTTGTGCTTTTTGTTCATCTATATTATCACCTGTTAGTCCTCTCTTTTCTTTGCTAGTTATGTGTTCAGAAAATGCTCCATCATAAATTAAGCCTGAATATTCGTGGAAGTTTTGCTCCATATTACTAAAACTACTTTTTGAAATATTGCTAACTTCCTGCGCAAAAGCAACACTTCCTTTTTTAGTTAATTCTCCCCAACTAATTCTTCCACTTCCTATATCTGCGGATAATTGGTCTAAAGTATTTTTTAATTGTACGCTATAATTATGCAATTCTTTTAAATTATCTAAATCCTCTTGTGTTAATTTTTCATTTTTTATATTTTTTCTAGATAATGAAAAACTATAATCACTCACTTGGTTTAAAAATTTTGCTGTATTCTCAAGTTCTACCGATTCTATAGGTAATCTTGACAAATACACTTGTGCTAAATTGGCTTCTTTCCATACATTTGTTAATGTTTCTGCTCCATGTTCTGAGGTACTTGATATAAGTGATTTTGCCAAATATGTTTCTACATCTTGTACGTAATTTACTAATTCATAAAAAGCCATATTATATTGGTTTTCTGATGCCTGTCTATAATCTACTTGTTTCTTATAAATCCATATCCCCATTGCTATTATTATAGCAAATAAAACTACTACAACACTAAGCATGTGTCTATCTTTTAATCTATTTTTCCAATCTACTAATTTATTCATTTTTTATCTTCCTTTCTTATTTATGGAGCACGCTGTACTCCGCTACAATTTTTCATGAATTACTTAACACTATCCTTATTTGCAAAATCTATGTTTTCCAATAGTTTTTATAAGAGGTCTTGACCAAATCCACTTGTTTGTTGCAGTGGCAGGATTAAAATAATATACAGCACCATCAGTTGGATCCCACCCATTCATTGCATCTCTTGCAGCTTTCATTACAGTTGCTTCATCCTCCATAGCTTGATTTATTTGTCCGTCAGACACTGCCGTAAAAGCACCAGACTGATAAATCACACCTGCAATAGTGTTTGGAAATCTCGAATCTTTTACTCTATTTAATATAACTGCTCCAATTGCCACTTGCCCTTCATAAGGCTCTCCTCTTGCCTCCCCATTTATTGCTCTTGCAAGAAGCTGTACGTCTGAACTGCTGCCACTACTTGCAGCTTGCACTTCTTCCTTTGGTAACCTATTTATTACATAAATAATAAGAAATATTAAAGCTATAAAAATACTAAAAATCAATTTTTTTCTCATAATAAACTCCTGAATTTTTGTTATTGGTATTTTGCACATTTTTTTGTAAAATTATTCATTTTATTGTGATTTTGAATAATGTGTGATACAATTGGTTCAAATAAATACAAGGAGAAATAAATTTTATGAGAAAAGTGATAATCTTTTATGCATCCTATGGTGGTGGACATTTATCAGCTGCAAAATCTATTCAAAAATACATAACAGAAAATTATGAAAATGTTGAAACTCAAATGATAGACTGTATGAAATATGTAAATAAACCTATAGAAAAAGTGACAACTGGTGCTTATAGAGAAATGGCTAAAAAAGCTCCAAAGTTGTGGGGCAAAGTATATGAAGGCTCTCAAAAAGGATTACTTTCTGAAATTAGTAAAGATAGTAATAAATTGATGGCTAAAAAATTAGGAAAATTAATTAATAAAATAAATCCTGATTTAATTATTTCCACTCACCCATTCAGTAGTCAAATGGCAAGTTATTTAAAAGAAAAAGGTAAAATTGATTGTGAAATTGCAACAATTTTAACTGATTTTGCTATTCATAAACAATGGCTTGTTGGTAGTGAATATACAAATAATTTCTTCGTCTCAAATGATAATATGAAAAATGATATGATTGAATTAGGAATAAATGAAAATAAAATCCATGTTACCGGAATTCCTATGTCTGATAGATTTTTCGAAAATTTTGATAAAGAAAAAATCTATAAAATGTTTGAATTAAATCCTAGTAAGAAAGTAATTTTATTTTTCGGCGGTGGCGAATTTGGTTTAGGAAAAGATAGAACTGTGCAAGTTTTAGAAGCTTTTATTAAAAAACTTACTGATTTTCAAATTGTTGCTGTTGCTGGTAAAAATGAAAAAATGAAAGAGGCTTTTGAAGAATTAGTTAAAAATAATCAAGCTGAAGATAGAGTTAGAGTTCTTGGTTTTACAGATAAAGTTCCTGAACTTATGAATATATCTTGTTTAGTGGTAAGTAAGCCTGGTGGTCTTACAACTACTGAGAGTTTAGCTTCTAACTTACCTATGATAATTATTAATCCAATACCCGGTCAAGAAGAAGAAAATGCTGAATTTTTAGAATCTAAAGGTGCTGGTATCTGGCTTAGATCAGATGCTAATCCAGATGAAATTATTGATTTGGTATTTAAAGATGAAAATAAACTTATTGAAATGAGAGAAAATGCAATTAAACTTGCTAAAAAGAATTCTACTAAAGAAATTTGTGATATATTATTAAAATAAATTTTTATATTTATATAATATAAAAATTAAGATGTGGTAAATTTTATTATTTACTACATCTTATATTTTTGCTCTCGCTTTTACTACAAACCTTTTACTTCCATCTTTATTGCATGTTATCAATGTTACTTCTGTATTGCCTTTTGTCAACTGACTTGTACAATCTGTGTCATATGGTCCAACAGTATAGGTATCATATACTTCATAGTCTAAAGTTTTTCCAGTTAAATCTGTTATTTTTACAATTGCTCCATTTTTTATTTTATTTAATTTTCCAAAAAATCTTGAGTCTTCATAATTATGTCCTACTATGCACATATTCCCAACTTCATTTGGTTTAGCACCCCAATATTTGTTTAATGATATTTTTAGTAATGCATCTGAAGTTGATGATAAAACTGGATATTCTATTCCAAGACTAGGAATATTTAAATTAGCTATTACTTTATAAGTCTTTCCATTACTTGCTTTATATGTTGATGAAATTTTTGTATTGTTAGCAGTAATATTTTGAGATTGTGTTTTTGTACTAGTTACATTATTTTCGTTTTTAATATTATTTTGTTCTTCTTGATTATTTATATTATTATTGAGTTCAACAATTATTTGATTTTCCTTTTGAGTATTATTTACTTCTATATTATTATATTGAATGTTTTCCTCACTTTTTTGAATATATGTATTGCTTTTTTCCTCTTGTATATTTGATACAACAGCATATATTTTATATGAAGATATCGCCACGGTTACCCCTAATATTAAAGGAAGTATAAATATTCTTTTTCTTTTTCGTACATTTGAAGTTATATTTGTGTTTTTTCCCTGATAATCATTTGGCACAAATAGAATTTGATTCATTCTTTGTCTCCTTAAAGTATTATTTAAGAGGGATTATATTCTTAATCTAATAAGTTTATATAAATTTCCCCCTTAAACAACAAGTATTAAATATCTCTTAGTTTATTTGTTCTTATAAATGCATATCCACCACATAAAGCAGTAATTGTAATAACTACAATAACTCCCATTCCAATACCTGTTTGAGGTAATTTTCCTGTTGCTTTAGTATTATCTGTTATTTTATCAGTCTCATCTGGTATATTTGAAGCTTTTCCGCTTCCATCCATTGAATAAATTTCTGCTTCATATACTGTTTTAGTATCCATTACTAACTTTCCCCATAGTGCGAACTTCTTTGTACCTGTAAAACCTGATAAATCTTTTTTAAATTTTCCATCTTTAGTTTCTACCCAATCTTTTTCATTATATTGTGGTAATGTCTGTTTGTATTTTGTTAAAAATTCAGCATATGTTATTTTTGAATTTTTATATTCTTCTTTTAATGCTGTTAATTCACTAAACTTTTTATCAGTTACTTCTACAAATTGATAGTATAATTTATAATTTCCTGTATAGTTTTTTACCGTTATACTTGATGTACCATTAAATATTACATATGGGAAAGACAAATATTGTTTTGTGTCTTCTGTACCTGTATTATTATTTGAATTTACAACAGTTACTGTACAAGTTGCTTTTTTGTTACCATCTTGTGTTGTTGCTGTAATTGTTACAGAACCAACTTTTTTGGCTGTTACTCTTCCTGCTGTATCTACTGTTGCTACAGATTCATCACTTGAAGTCCATGTTACTATTTTATTAGTAGCATTTGATGGACTAACTGTTACTGTTAAAGAATATGTTTTTCCTACTTCTAGTGTTAGTTTAGATGGAGTTACTGATACTGATGTAACTGCAACTGTTTCTGATTGTCCACCTATGTATTCTTCTACAGTTGTTGCATCTGGTAATCCATCATGTACTATACAAGAAATAACATCTTTACAATTTTCAGCTGTTCTTTTTATCCATAATAAGTATAAGCCATCATTTTTCTTTGAATAGTTAACATACCATACTTTTTCTCCATATCCTTCTGTTGGAACACTAGGCAAACTATTCTCTAATTCTGTAATATTTTTATTTTCTTTTTTTATAGTCAAAAATTTATTTATTAGTTCCTTGTCAGTAATCTTTTGCCATCTTACATATGCTTTATTATATCCTGCTTCTTTTCCTATTGTTCCATATAAAGCACCAAACATATTATACTCTGCACCATTGTCATTATATGTTAATGATTGTAAACATGGTAATTTCAAATTAACTTTATAATTTTCCAATACATATGGATCTGTTGTATTATCTTTTTCTCTAATATATACAAAACCTGTATCTGTTTGCATTAATACATTTGCAATTTTCTTAGTCGCTCCATTTAATGTTATACTTGCTTCTGTAGTAGTATATTCATCATTTACACTAAACCAATCTGTAGGTGTTTCACTTTGTTTTACTAATGCAAATTCATATGCTTTGTTTTCATCTAAAGTTAACCCGCTAAATTTAAGCTTAATTGTTCCCTCATTTGATGGAAAGCTTCTTTCACAAGTTACTGCAGCATTTGAGATATTTGGTACTAAAAATAGCACTATCATTGCAAATATTGCTATTATTAAATATTTAGCTTTTGTCATTTTAATTTTTCTCCTTTGATATAATATTATTCATTGATTTTTTTATCAAATATAGACATTGCGATTTTCCCAACTACTGGTAATTCTGGATCTTCTCCCTTATTAACTTTAACAATTCCAATAATTACAAGCGCAATATATAATCCATATACAATTGTTGAGAAAAATGGAATATATACAGGAATAAATCTATAAATCATGTATATTACCATATATCCTATACCTATAACTATAGCTTGTGCTGCATGGATTTTTGTATTTCTTTCATTGTCTTTCATACCATATAGTACAATAAGACCTCCAACCCATGTAAATATGTATGCTAAAACTCCTTTTCCTTTTTCTGACATATTTTTCATCTCCTTTCTCTATTTTTCATTTATATGTATATCAATAAAATCGAAAAAAGTCAATGTTTTTTTACCATTTGCACAGAAAAAGTTGAAAAGTATTTCACACTTTTCAACTTCTTATAATTCCCTTCTTCCTTCCAAAGCTTTACTTAAAGTAACTTCATCTGTGTACTCTAAATCTCCACCTACCGGAATTCCATGTGCTATTCTTGTAACTTTTACTCCAAGTGGTTTTACAAGTTTTGATATATACATTGCTGTTGCTTCTCCTTCAACTCTTGGATTTGTTGCTAAAATTATTTCTTTAACTTGTCCTTCCATTAAACGTGAAAGCAACTCTTTTAATTTTATATCATCTGGCCCTACTCCATTCATTGGAGAAATACTTCCATGCAATACATGGTAAACACCTTTAAATTCATGAGTTCTTTCCATTGCAACAACATCTCTTACATCTTCTACAACACAAATAATAGAATGATCTCTATTTTGATTACCACATATTGGGCAGGGGTCTGTATCTGTAATATTATAGCATTGTGAACAATATTTTAAATTCTTTTTTGCATCTTGTATTGCTGTTATAAATTCATTAGTTTCTTCTTCACTTGCATCTAATATATGAAAAGCAAGCCTTGCTGCTGTTTTATTTCCAATACTAGGCAATTTTTCAAATGCTTCAATTAATTTTTCTATTGATGGTGAATAATATGACATATTACATTAACCCCGGAATATTGTATTTTCCAAGCTCTTGAGCTTGTGCACTGTCAACTTTTCTTAATGCTTCATTTACACAACTTAATATTAAATCTTGTAACATTTCTACATCTTCTGGATCAACAGCTTCTTTTTGAATTTTAATTTCTTTTAATTCTTTACTACCAGATACTTTTACATATACTGCTCCACCACCAACACTTGCATCAAACTCTTTATTTGCAAGTTCTGTTTGTGATTTTTCCATATCTGCTTGCATTTTTTTTGCTTCTTTCATTAATTGATTGATGTTCATTCCACCAAATCCTCCCATTCCTCCTGGGAAACCTCTTTTTGACATTATAATACACTCCTTATTCTTCTATAATATTTATTGGAATATCTAATTCCTCTTTAATTGTATCTTCTGAGTTCTTTTGTTTAGCCTTTTGAGCTAAAATAGCATCTTGACAATCTAATAATTTAATTCTCATCTCTTTACCACATTCTATTGAAACAAGCCTTGTTAATTCTTGTATATTTTCCGGCTTTTCCATAATGCTCTTTACAAATGGAGTCAACCCATTTTGAAATACTATACCAACTGTCATGTCATTTAACATTGTTGCAACTGTGTTTAGTAAGTTACTTGCTAAAAGCATTTTTCTGTCTTGTTTTAATTGTTCAATTATTTTATTCCAGAATGGCAATTTTTCTATATTTAAATTTGAGACCTGTTCAATGTGTACTTTTCCTACAGGCTTATCAAATTCTTTTTCTTGTTTTGGCTCTGTGCTTTGTTGAACTGCCACCCTAATATTTCCTGAATTTATTTTATTTTCTAGATTGTTTAATCTGGCCGTTATATCTTCAAGTCCTGATGTATTTACACTTTCTTGTGGACTACAAAGCTTAATCATTTCAACTTCAAATAGTACTGTTTTTTGTGAAGACCATTTCATATTATTTTCAAGTTCTGATAAAGCATATATTATTTGTAATAATCTTTCTTTTGAAATTTGCCTTGAAATTTCATCCATTTGTTTTAATTCGTCTTGGCTATATATTTCGAGCTTTCCACCTGTTTTATATACTAACATATCTTTAGCATATTTAATAATTTCCCATAATAAGTTGTTTAACTCTTTTCCTTGATTAGTAATGTCTTCAATTGTTTTTAATATATCTTCTACTTTATATTCAGCAATTGCTTTCATAATTTGTGCTATAAATGTTAGTTTTGGAATTCCAACCAAATCTTTAACTAAATTTTCATCAATTTTATCATTTCCTTCTTGAATACATCTTTCAAGAATACTTAAAGCATCTCTCATTGCCCCATCTGCTAAAACCGATATTATTTTTAATGCTTCTTTTGTAATTTCTATGTTACTTTCTTTACATACATATTCAAGTCTTTTACTAATATCATCATTTGATATTTTTTTAAAGTCAAAACGTTGACATCTTGAAAGTATTGTTGCTGGTAATTTTTGAGGTTCTGTTGTTGCTAATATAAATTTAACATGTGCTGGTGGTTCTTCTAATGTTTTTAAAAGTGCATTAAAAGCTCCTGTTGAAAGCATGTGAACCTCATCTATAATATATACTCTGTATTTTGCAAGTGTTGGTAAGAAATTAACCTCATCACGAATTGCTCTGATGTCGTCTACACTGTTATTTGAAGCAGCATCCATTTCAACAATATCTGTTAAAGAACCTGATAATGCAGCTTTGCAAATTTCACATTCATTACATGGCTCTCCATCTTGAGGATTTAAACAGTTTACAGCTCTTGCTAAAATTTTAGCAGTAGTAGTTTTACCAGTACCTCTAGTACCATTTAATAAATATGCATGACCAACTCTACCAGACATAATTTGATTTCTTAATGTCTTAGTAATAGCTTCTTGACCAACCATATCTGAAAATTTTAGTGGTCTAAATTTTCTATACAAAGCCGTATATGCCATACTTTTATCACCTTTTCTTTAATAAATAAATGATATGAAAATTCAAGGCACTAGTCACTCTATGGAGAATAACTCCACACAAAAGTATCTACTTATTGCTGCTTCCTTCCGGATCTGACAAGGTTCATAGGCTTTTATTGGTTTATTCTCCATACAATGACTAGGCTTTACTCTGATCATATCATTTGCATTATATACTTTTTTAGTTCAAATATCAAGTATTATTTTACTCTTTTGAAAATTATATCGCTTGTATCATTTATTTCTAAATAACAATTTTTATCTTCTCCAAATTCACTAGTTGGAAGATTTAGTTCAATATTCGCTTTATATTTAGCTTTAGTAGTTTCTATTGTAAAATCAAAAGAGACTTTAAATTTTACTTGTTCATAATTAGTTTCAATTTTTTCTAATAGACTAGCATTATGTTCAATTTGTTTATCTTTGTCTGAGCTATATTCTCCTATATTTGTATTGCTTATACGAAATACTGCAGTTCCACCTTTACTACCTATTTCTAAATTAGTTGAACTACTTTGACTTGCACCTTTAAACTCTATTTTTTCTTTAACTTCAAATTGTTCATCATATGCAAAAAGTCTACCTGCTTCACTATTAGGCATATATGCTTTTATACTTCCTTTTTGAGGTTCTTCAAGCACTTTTATATTATCTATTTTTACTGATTTTATAAGTAAATTTTGTGAGTTTTCTGCACTTTGGTCAATATAGAAGTGGATATCATTATTTTGGAAAATACTAAAATCCCATTTTTTATCGCTCTCTCCATTTTCTACACCTTCAACTGTACCAACTACTATAACTTTTGAAAGTTTAAACGGCATATTAGTTTCACCTTCAACTTCATATTTAATCATTAATATACCAACTATTACTAATACAAAAATTAGTATTGTTATTGCTATTACAAGTTTTATCATTTGCTTTTTACTATCTGTAAACATTTTGGTCTCCTTTTAAATTTGGCGGAGCAGGTGGGATTCGAACCCACGTGGCGCTTTTGAGACGCCCAATTGATTTCGAATCAACCTCGTTATGACCGCTTCGATACTGCTCCATATTTTTAATTTTTCTTTTTGTTGTCTCTTAATTCTCTAAAAAAATCTTTTAAAATTTTTTCACATTTTGGTTGTAGCACCCCTGTTTCAACTTCTATTTTATGATTAAATTCATATCTAAACAAGTTAATTACAGAGCCACAAGCACCAGTTTTTTCATCCATTGTTCCAATATATAGTTTCTTTATTCTAGCTTGTATTAACGCTCCTGCACACATACTACAAGGTTCTAAAGTAACATACATTTCGCACCCTGATAATCTCCAAGCATTTAGTTTTTTACTAGCTTTTTGAATTGCTATAATTTCTGCATGCCTAGTAGTATCTTTTTTTTCTTCTTTTTCATTATATGCTCTTGCTATAATTTTATTATCTTTTACAATAACTGCACCTACTGGTATTTCACCCTTTTCATATGCTCTTTTAGCCTGTTTAAGTGCTTCTCTCATAAACTTTTCTTTTTCTGTCATATTCTCTCCTAGATTTATAAAAGTGGTGTGCCTAGCGGGAATTGAACCTGCGACCTCTCGCTTAGGAGGCGAGCGCTCTATCCAACTGAGCTATAGACACATGTATTTATATAATACAATATTTTTTTATTTTTAGCAAGTGTTTTCAAAACTATGATTTTATGGTATATTTATATAGAGGTATTTTATGGAACTAAAAGAAAATGAGAGAATTGATGATTTAGAATTAAATAATTTAAAAATTATACAAAATAAGAATGGCTTTTGTTTTGGAATGGATAGTGTGTTGCTTTCTGATTTTGCAAAAAATATCAAATCAAATGCAAGAATTATTGATTTAGGTACTGGCACCGGTATTTTGCCAATATTGCTTTCTGCCAAAACTAAAGCTTCCCAAATTGTTGGAATTGAAATTCAAAAAGAAGTTGCTAATATGGCTAGTCGAAGTGTTTTATTAAATAACTTACAAGATAAAATAGAAATTGTTTGTGAAGATATTAAAAATTTAAAAAACATTTATGAAACTAATTTTTTTGACGCAGTTGTAACAAACCCACCATATAAAACTAAAGGTACCGGAGGAATAAATGAGTTTGAGGCTAAGCTTATTTCTCGCCATGAAATAACTGCCAATTTAGAGGATTTTATTTCTATTTCTAGTTATTTATTAAAAGATCAATCTAGTATTTATATGGTTCACAGACCAGAAAGATTAGTTGATATTTTATTTCTTCTTAGAAAATATAAATTGGAACCTAAAGAATTAAAATTAGTACAACCAAGTTGTGATAAAGCTCCAAACCTAGTTTTAATTAAAGCAACCAAAAATGCAAAACCATTTTTAAAAATTGACAAACCATTATATATTTATAATTCTGATGTTACTTATACAGAAGAATTATTAAAAATATATAATAAAATTTAGGAGGACTACATGGCTGGTAAGATTTATTTGGTGGCAACACCTATTGGAAATTTAAATGATATGACATTTCGTGCAATAGATACATTAAAAAATGTTGACTTAATTGCAGCTGAAGATACAAGACAAACTTTAAAATTATTAAATTATTTTGAAATTAGTAAGCCAATGATCAGTTATCATAGACATAATGAAGATGTAAAATCAGAGGGTTTAATTGAAAAAGTATTAGCTGGCAAAAACATCGCAATAGTGACAGATGCAGGTACTCCTGGCATTTCCGATCCAGGCGAAGAAATTGTAAAAGAGGCAATTAAAAATAATATTGAGGTTATTCCAATACCTGGTGCATGTGCCTTAATTAATAGTTTAATTGTTTCTGGAATTTCGACAACCGAATTTTCTTTTTATGGTTTTTTACCTTTAAATAAGAAAAATCGTAAAGAAAAATTATTGCAAATTATAAAAGAGCAAAAAACTGTTATTTTATATGAAGCTCCACATAAGTTGCAAAAGACTTTAGAAGATATTTTAGAAAATGTTGGAGATGTCCAAGGCTGCTTAGTAAGAGAGCTTACCAAAATTCATGAGCAAAAAATATATGGTAAAATTTCAGAACTAATAACTTTATCGAAAGAACCTAAAGGCGAGTATGTAATTATTTTAGATTTAAATAAAACTGAAAACGCTGATGAAGTTGATTTTTCTAAAATGAGTTTAGAAGAACATTATAATTTCTATGAAAAATTAGGGTTAGACAAAAAAGAAATTATTAAACAAATAGCCAAAGATAGAAATGTTAGCAAAAATGAAATTTATCAAAGTTTTATAACAAAAAAATAGTGTAACCTCTCGTTACACTATTTTCTATTTATTCTTCTTCTTTAATTTCTGATAGTTTCTCTAAACATTTATCACAAACTAATTTACCTTTGTATTCAGATAATTTTTTAGAATTTCCACAGAATATACAGTTTGGTTCATATTTTTTTAATATTATATTTGAGCCATCAACATATATTTCAATTGGATCTTTTTCTGCAATTCCAAATTTATTTCTTAGTTCAATAGGAATAACAACTC
>OIYS01000149.1_pt1 | contig 52144 bp, 35 predicted proteins | sample 1588271 | NCBI WGS metagenome assembly OIYS01 (sample SAMN03283286) | human gut metagenome | biome: human-associated habitat; material: feces | host: Homo sapiens | place: Peru | collected 2012 | reverse complement strand
TGTAGGTTTGTCAAACATATTGGACAGCGAACTCGGAGGGAGAAAGCCAGAGGAGCGGTCTCATGGGTAAGTTGTTGGAGCGGCGGTTGTGGACAGAGAGCTGCTTTGCGAAATCGTCCAGAGAATAGAAGGTGTGGCAGGAGTAAAAGCGCTTCTGGTCCTCGCGGTGGCTGCGCTCGACCTTGCCGTTGTGCCGTGGCGTATACGGGCGAATGAGCTTGTGGCGAATGCCCAGTTCGGCAGCCGTCTTTTCAAACAGCGTCGGCAGATCGCGTTTGCTGCTTGAAAACCGGTTGGTAAACTCAAAGCCGTTGTCTGTCTGGACGCATTCCACCTTGATACCGCGGCGGGCATACCACGCCGTTAGCTTGCGGAGAAAATCCGCTGAGGAGTAGGTGGACTGCTCCGGATAGGCGGCGAGAAAACGCAGGCGTGTGAACTCGTCGATGGCGGTGTACTGGAACAGACGAAGCTCCGGATCCGTGATGCACCTGCGCGGCACGACCTTCACATCTACCTGAACGCGCTCCCCAGGACGGGTCATCTGCTCGTAAGGCTTGGGCTTGTAAGCCTTTTTCGGCTTTTCGGCGGGAAACAGACCCATTTTGCGCATGACACGGAACAGGCTCTCCGGACAGCGTGTATAGCCCCGCTGCCGCAGACGGTGCCAGAGCTCGATCATGCCCAGCGTCGGGTTCCTGCGGCGCATGTCGCGGATGAGCTTCAGCTCGGCTTCCGTGTGCTGATTTGGATGGCTGTGCGGGCGTCTGGACTGGCAGGCCAGGGACGCCGCACTTCCGTCCCAACGCTGCTTCCAAAAGTAGATATACGACCGGCTTTTGTTGTACTTCCGGCTGGCGCGGCCGACGCCGTATTTCTCCGCGTACTTCATTAGGGATTGCCTGTAGGCCATGTCTTGTGTTATACTCTTGCTCATGAGGGATATGGTCTCCTTCCGGTAAAGTTGGTGTGGTAACTTAACTTTAACTCATGAGACCCTATCTCTCATACCTTTTTTATTCTTTTGTCCAATATGTATTGTAGTACTACAAATGTAAATATCAACAGGTGGCAGGCTCTGTTGACGAAAAATTGCAGACTTGTGATTTCAAGAGAAAGCAATATCAGAAACTGATGGCACAGCTCAATATTGATGTAGAGTACATCTATTTGCTTTCGGAATGGTTTAAAGATCCTAAATATAAAGACGTTTTGGATTATATCATTAGTATGCGTTGCCACTACTATTTTGAATACATACCGCTTACAAAGTTAGGATTGCCCGTGCCGCCTAACAGCGAGGAGGAATAAATAATGTCAAGAGATTTTAATGCGTGGTTGTCAGGTTTTCGTGACAGTATCGCAGACTATGGTTATTACATAGATTTTGAAAAGGTTCACAGAAACGTCGATAATATCAAGGTTGAACTTAATATCTTAAATTCCCTCATCGGTTCTAAAAATATTGAAGCTGATTTTGAAAATTTGATGAGAAAATATCCCGAAGTATTAAAGTGTATCCCTCTGCTCTTAGCAGTTCGAGCAAATGAAATCTACTGTCAAGATGAAAATGGCGGTCATTTATTCCAATTCGATTTTGGAAAGTATCCACCGAACAGCCACGCTCATTATGAGAGATACAAATATTTTATGCGTGAAACCGGATTGTTCGATTTGTTGGAAAATCATATCGTGAACAATTTGGTGGACTATGCAACGGGTGTTGAAACCGGTCTTGATTCCAACGGTCGTAAAAATCGTGGTGGTCACCTTATGGAAGATTTAGTTGAGAGTTTTATTCAAAAAGCAGGTTTCGTAAAAGGTTTTAATTACTTCAAAGAAATGTATATACACCAAATTACAGACAAATGGAATATAGACTTATCGGCTATTTCCAATCAAGGCAAGATGGAAAAACGCTTTGATTTTGTTGTTAAGACACCTAATATGATTTACGGTATCGAAACGAATTTTTACGGAAGCGGTGGCAGTAAACTGAACGAAACTGCACGTAGTTATAAAACTCTCGCGTGGGAAACCGAAGAAATTGACGGTTTTACTTTTGTTTGGTTTACCGATGGTAAAGGTTGGACAAGCGCAAGAAACAACCTCGAAGAAACTTTTGACGTTATGCAGCACATTTACAACATCAAAGACTTGGAAGATGGTGTAATTAGCGAGGTTTTTAAATAATGGCAAAGAAAATAACAAAATGGGAGCCGGAAGATTTCGAGTTGGAAATGACTACACATTGGTCTTTTCCAAAACGTGGCGATTGGGCTACCCACGATGCAAAGTGGCGTGGTAATTGGTCGCCATATATTCCTCGAAATATTCTGCTCCGCTATTCAAAAGAGAACGATTTAGTTCTTGATCAGTTTGCGGGCGGCGGAACTACGCTTGTCGAAGCAAAGCTGTTAAACCGTGATATTATCGGCGTAGATGTAAATGATGTTGCTCTTGCTCGTTGTAAGGAAAAAACAACATTTGAACACGAAGGTGCAAACGGTAAAGTGTATCTTCATAAAGGTGATGCAAGAAATCTTGATTTTGTGCCGGATAACAGCATTGATTTGATCTGTACCCATCCGCCTTATGCTGATATTATTCAATACAGCGAGGATATTCCTGAAGATTTGTCTTTGTTAAAGGTAAAAGATTTTCTTGAGGAAATGAAAAAGGTTGCGGCAGAAAGCTACCGTGTTTTGAAAAAGGAAAAGTTCTGTGCCGTTCTTATGGGGGATACACGTCAAAAAGGCTGTATGATACCAATGTCTTTTGATGTTATGCGTATCTTTGAAGAAGCAGGGTTTAAGCTCAAAGAACTGATTATCAAGGAACAACACAACTGTAAGGCAACGGGATATTGGAAAACCAATAGTGTGAAATATAATTTCTTGCTTATAGCACACGAATATTTATTTGTATTTAGAAAATTATAGAAAAGGAGAATAGAAAGAATGGACTCAATATATGCACAACCTTTGGTTGAAATGGGTGTTTCTCTTACTGAGTTGGCTATAAAAGGTACTGCTACTGCTGTTACAAATAAAATCAAAGCCGTTAAAGAGGAAAAGAACATCGAAAAAATTCGCAACACTTACGACGAAATCGTAAATGAACTGTTGTCCGAACGAGATGAAGCGGTTAGAATTGCTCAGGCATACAAATCAGAGTTAGAAAGAATAGTCATAAGCGATGATGATATTGTGCATTTACATAATACTGTTTCAAGAATTCTTGAAATTGTAAAAGCGTTTCAATTAGTTGCTGCAACCGCAAAAGACCAAGAAGAAGTTGAAAAAGTAACTGCACAAGTTCAAAGTTATGAACAAATCAAAGAATTAATTAGTGTTGATACGCTAAAAACTATGCAACTATTAGGTTTTAATTATAAAGCGGCTATTGGAGAGCCTTTAACGCAAATATGTGCTAATGCTATTACAAATATCGGGAATAAAAAGTCCAATCAAAAACCTCAAAACAAGGGAAGATAAAGTAGACTAATATCTAATGATTTGGCTATGCAAACTGATAGCAAACCGTGATAGCAAAATGATAGCAAAAGTTAGGATAACCTATGCAATTAGGATAATCTAAGACAAATGCAATCAAATTGCGCCAAAACGCTAAAACAAAATCGTTTAAGGTCGGTTTTGTGGTTGCGAGTGGGAATAATTGCATTACTAAGAAAGTACCGTAAATACGGGCTTTTCACAGAAAAACAGGTCTGTTTGACGACCGAATGACGACAAGACTAAAGCACCCTGCGGGACATTACCCCGCAGGGTGCTTTCACATAGCTATGGCATATCCTTGTCCGTCATTTCGCACACAAATAAGTAAATACTAAAAGATATGTCCGCATTGTGCGGGGTAATTAAAGGATATATCAGGTACTTCTCCGTAGATGTTTTTATAATCTTCTCCCAAATAGCAGGCAAAGCCGGTAATTTTTCTGAAACCGAGCTCGGTGTAAAAGCGTATATCGCTTTCTATAACCTTTGTATTCGGAACAAATTTTTTCATCGGCATTTTCCAATCCGAAAGCAATGAATTATCAAACCAATAATCAAGAATCCTGGCATTTTCCGTTCCGAAAAAATCAAGCAGACTGTTAATCGGTGATATTTCATTTGCATTTATCGGGTTTGTTTTGTCACTTATCGGGGCGGAAAGATCCCTGTTAAACGGTGCAAATTCAAGGAAAATGTTTTTTTCGGGGCTTATTGTAACGGGAGCGGCTGCAGTGCCGCAATAGGCGAGATAGGACTCCCGCCCGAGAGGATCGCTTCTTTTAATTCCTCTCGCGATCGCGTTATAAATGATCATCGCCTGATCCGATGCCGACAGGCTTCTGCATAGGTGGCAATGACACTTGGCGTTTGCAACATCATCTATCCAAAAGTGGTAATCGTGTGTGTCGCTCGGGAAGAGTCCGGCAAGTACGGCGGCTTTACCGCTTACTTCATCGAGCGCCGATGCGCTTGACGGACAGATGTTAAAATCCGCTACGCGGTTTCCGTTTTCATCCATACGGAACCAATCCGGGTGAATACCGAAAAGGCACCTTGGTATCATAAAGGAGAGCGCGTGCATTTCATATTCAACTGCTATTCCGCAGTCCCTTAGTGCTTTAATATCTGATTTGAACCGTTCTTTCTTAATAAGGTCAATGGCTTCACCGACGAATTTATCGGCTGTTTTACCACCGATTGGGTGAAGCCCTAAAATACTGATCCCGGATTTTTTCGCCTGCTCAACCCAAAAACGGTTGAGTTCATTGATATAAATTACAGCTCCGAAACGAATATTATTACTCATGATTAAAAAAACCTGTTATCTTTTCCGGAATGCTACTTTGCGTCAATTCCCCGAAACAGACGTTTGTTCCGTATTCGGCGGCTATTTCGCTCAAACGGGATACGGAAATACTGCGGCAGTCATCCGGCAAAAGTACAAATGTATCCTTTCCGGTCATCAGGGGCAGGGAACAGGTGTCTGTTGTTTCGGAGCAAACCGTGAGAAGCACATCACAGTTCCGCAGTGCTTCCTGCAGACGGTCGGGGACGGATATTTTCCGCTCGGACAGCCAGTTTTGGCAATACTGACTTTTGTCGGCGGCAGCGCCCCGGTATAAATAACAATATCCGATTTTATATCTGTTTTCGCTTATTCTCTCAATCTCATCGCATATTTCGGATATACGCGGCGTGATTTCATCTGCTATTAAACCGATTTTTTCCATTACCTTTTCACTCTGCTTTCATTAGTGTCAAAATTAACCTCAATATTTGTACCGTCGGCAAATTTTGTTCGCTGAATACGCCCGTTATCGCTTAAAAACTCATGCTTCAGCATAGGTACAAAAGCAAGATCGGCGGCTATGTTGCAGCAGTTCACTGCGACCGAAATTTCTTCCTTTGTCGCGTCTATCTCAAGACCTATGGGAGAGGCGTTCAGTATTGCGTGAGATACGGCGAAATCGCTTTTCGGTATGCCCCAACCGCCTTTTTGACGGATATTCCCGAACCACGGAACAATAATAGCGTCGTGGTATACCAAACTGAAAAGAGGAACGGGGATACCGTTGCACATTCCGTCCCATTCTATGGGCGTCAGGAGATACGGCGCATGAATAACGGTATCTAATTTGTCGATAAAGCAATCAATCGGCTCGTCGGAGCAGGTGATATATCCCTTGCTTTGCAGATAACACATAGAGGCTTTTCGCCATGCTATACAATCGGTACGGGACATTTTATGCGCCGGATTATAACATTCATCTATATCGCTCCCGGCAAAGGACGCCAGATGTACACCGTCGGGCCGGATTCCGTTGCTTTCCAGAATACGGTAATTTCTGCGTATATATTGAAGCGCGAATTTAGGGCATAAATAATTTTGGTCGCCGCCGTAGCAGCTGCGCTCGCTGGGCATATTGTTTTCAAAATCCTGAATCGTCTGAAACGTATTGAAGCTGGGTGCGTTGCGATAAAAATCGTGATACTGATCGTGTAAATCAACACTGTAATTCAGATTGTGGCACACTTCAATAAAACGTTTAAGCCCTTCGGCTCCGCCTATGTCTCTGTTAGGCGGGTAAACATCGGGGTGCGCGCTGTCGTATCCCTTGTTTCCCCAACCGTCTATATGAATCTGGGCTTTTTTAAGCCCCGCCTCGCTTAAGGTCTGCAATTGCCTGATTCTTTCGTCAAAGGTAATGAAATAGCGGTTCCATTCGGGATGTGTGTCAGAGTATCTTATGGATGAAGGATCGGCAATAACCAATAAATAATCCTGAATTAACGGCACACCTATGCGTTTTTTCAGCAATGGATTTCTTTCGGTTTTCTCTTTTAATGAAACGAATTTCCCGCTTTCTTTAATATATGAACGGTAACTGCGGCAGAAATCATTATAATCGCATTTTTCGTAAAGCTTTAACTCGCATATACGCTCATAACTCATTCGCCCCAACGAGGGATACCACACATTAGATATGCGTGTGGATTCGCTCGGAATATGCTGAATGTCATATCCGGCGTCCTCCGGAGTTATGGTAGTCATCAGATATCCCTGATTATTCCAACGCTGACCGAACCACGGCATATATGCGTCATGACTGTAATATCTGCCGTCGTTTACTATTATGGTATTATGCCACTTTGAGGGTATAAGCGAACCCTGCATCATCGGTATAGCGGTGTAAGCGTCGGGATCCTCGTCATTGAATTCAATCGGCTGCGGCCAATGATAACTGAGAATACTTCCCTCATTGTCACCGGTTATTTTGCTTTCAAAAATCACCGATTCGGTTTCTTTATCTATCCTAACAGTGGTATCAATAGTGAGCGGCAGCTTTTTTGTACCCACAAAAAACGAGTCATAAACCGCCCTGACGCCGCAGTCAACCGCAGTGTTGAAGTCTTCGGTATGTATACGTCTTGCGGATGTAAGGTTAATGCGGTGATTTTTTCCGAAAATGTCGATTTCAAAATAAGGCTCACTTTCGGAAAAATTGAATACGCTCTTTTTACAGTGAATTGAAAGCCTGCATTTATGAGGGTTATAAAAAATTTTCAACGACGGCTTTTTTTCGAAATGAAAGTCATTCATAAAAACCTTTCCCCCTTTGTATATTGTATTTTTCAAGGTATTCGCTTGGCGAACAGCCCACTGATTTTTTAAATACTCTTGAAAAATAGTGAACCGAGGAAAAGCCCAGCGATTCTGATATTTGTGTAACGGAATAGTTGTTTTTTTCCAAATATATTTTGGCTTGCTCTATCTTCATGTCGGTAAATGCGGATATTATGCTTTTACCTGTTGAGTTTCTGAAAATGCTGTTCAGATAGCTTGACGAAAAGTTCAGAGTTTCGCTTAATTCTTTCAGGGTTATGCTTTCGGAAATATGCTCCGCAAAATACTCCTCAATACGTTTTATAAGTATATGCTTTGAAAGCATAACCGTGGGAGCCTCCTGAAGAAAATTCGCGCCGTTATTTCCCGAATTGAAAAATCCGAGTAAAAAAAGCTCCAGTTTGTTTTTCAGTATCTGACGCGTGCTTGAGGATATCGATTTATCCGGCAGGTATTGATCGTATTGCCGGTTGTTCGGATAAAGATTAAAGGCATATTTCGCTTCGCTTACTATGTCGTTAAGCAGTTCAAAATTCCGTCCCGAAACGCGGCGCGGTTCGTTTGTAAGCTCGTTAATGCTTTCTCCGTTGCAGGCAAGGGTAATAAGCAGAATCTGAGAATTGGTATGGCTTTTTGTTCTTAACCCGTAGGGCGCGCCGGGAGGGGTTAAAACAAGATAACCCGTTATAAGGGGAATCCATTCATTATCTACCAAAACATCAACATCGCCGTGGTAAACGCATAGAAGCCGCCAGTCTTCATTGTATGTATTTTCTATTGTGAATTTATCGTTGTAGCAAAGCATTTGCATATTGTAGATATGCCGAATGTTAATTTCATTATTTTCATTTACCCGCTCATCGTCCATTACCTATACACCTCCATATCAACGGGGTATTTGACACAAAATATTTATAAGCAAAGCCTCGTTTTTATTAATTGTATCAATAAAATCAAGCCTTGTCAAGTTCCTATTTTAGTCGGATTGTGCACCGGTTTGATACATTTTGTGCAAATACAATTGCAAAACGATGTTGTATAATAGCGAAGAAGAATGTGCATGTACAGACCGGATTCCCTTGCCACGTTCCGGTTTTAAGCTGTCTGTGCAGGCATATTTTCGTGTAAAAAAATATAAAAGGAGCAGATTTTATGAGGCAATTCAAAAAGCATTTTTCGATTCTTCTGACATTTTGTATTCTTTCGGCACTCACATTTATCCCGTCCGGCGCTGCCGCTGCGGACGCGGCTCAGACATCGGGCATTATTATCAACCAGGGCGACGACGAGGCATTGATTAAACCCCAATGGAATTGTACGAATCAGGTTAAAACCGAGGTGGTTAAGAACAAATCCCCATACGGAAAGGCATACGCGATGACCGCCGGCGAAGCGGGCTGCGGCTGGAACGGCTATAAGACGGGCTTTGCGATGCCGCGGGGCGATAACGACATTTCGGAAATGAGCGGCTTTGCCTTTTATGTAAAGGCACCCGACGCAAACCGTGCCAACCCGCTTCTTGATATGATTTTCTGGAACACCGACAGCCGTTGTCTTAATACATTCAAAAACGGAGAACCGATTTATTACGTTGCAAGCGGAACCGAAACCGTTGAAAGGGAAACATTCAACGGCGGGGAGTTTCCGCTTTCGGGGAAGCCCGGGTTCGAAGGCTTTGTGTTTATTCCTTTCACCTCGATGCAGAATACATGGGGCGGGGAGGGAATTGATATTTCAAACCTGAATAACTACGACAGCTTTGAAGTGCGCGTCAGCATAGCAAACACAGATGCCGCCCTTGCAAATCAGACCTATATACTTGACGAATTCGGATATTATACCGATCAGCTGGAGTATATAGCTCTTGTTGAGGAAAGCGCGGCGGGCCGCGTTGATGTTGATCCGGTAGAATATGTTGCAAATGACGCTGCGTATTTCAATGCCTGGAGCGATTATAACGAGCACTTCACAGTTTCCTCCGCGGCTTCTCCTCATACGGGGCGTGCATATAATCTTTATTCGGGAGGCACCAACCCGAATTACTATTGGGCGCACTTCCCGCTGCCGCACGGCGATGTAAATGTAAGCGCGACAAAGGGCGTCGCTTTCTATGCTGAAATACCCGATGACCTTGATAATTGCAGCATGCAGGTTCGTTTTTATATTAATGACAATGCGTTTTATAACGATCCTATTTTAAATAAAATGTATTATGTGGCTGACGGAAGCGATGAGGTTGAAACCCAGACGATCCAACCGGGATATTATCCGTTCCAGGGCAAAAAAGGATTTAAGGGTTGGTTCTTCCTGCCGTACGGCGCAATGCAGCGCAACGGACTGACAACAAATGCCGCAGCGGTAAACGCAGCTGAAAATTTCCAAATACAGCTGTGCATTATAAGCGGCAATCAGGCAGACCATAAACGCAACTATATCGTTGACCAGATCGGTTACTATTCGGATCCGCTTTCTTATATAAAAAGTGCGACCGAAGGCTACGGAGCCGCAGGCGACTTCGATAATAACGGCAGCGTTAATACGACTGATTTGGTTAACCTGCGTAAACTTCTTTTAGGTATAGGCGAAAAAACCGATAAGGTATACCAAAGCTGTGATATTGACAAGGACGGAAAAATTTCTGTAATTGATATGATCCGTCTGAAAAAGGCAATAGCTTAACAGGCATAAACGGGAAGTCCGAAGACCCCGGTTGCACTAACTGCAACCGGGGTCGTATTTGCATAAAAGGACTGTAAACCCATAGGAAAAATTTTACAGTATCTTGTCATTTCCGACAAAAAAGTCATATTATGCACCAACAACTTTATATTATGCAAATACAAATGTGTGAGGGTGTTGTATAATTATTGCTGTAGAATATATACAATAAAAACATTTTTAAAATAATAATATTATTTTATATATGGAAATGAGGCTTTATATGAAAGAAAATCCGTATTTTCTTTGGCAAACCGAACCGATAAAGGCATTGCCCGAATTTGCAGAATCGGATTGTGCACTCGTAAAAAACGGCAGCGCCTGTGCTTATATTGTAGCGGAGCCCGACGCTGTTTCGCAGAATGCGGCGGCGGAATTTTCAGACGCGGTTGAAAAAATGACGGGCTGTCGGCTTCCGCTGCAGAGCTTCGAAAACGGTATTCCGATATATTTGGGTGCGGCGGCATTTAAAGCCGCGCCCGGGCTTAAAAAAATCAAGGGTGAGTTTTTTTCACTGTTTGTAAGCCGCAATGCGGTCTTTGCCGCCGGAAACGACGCGGAACCGTTTTACGGAACGGATTTTTCCGTTACGGCGATGCTTGAAGCGCTGGGCTTCGGATGGTTCGGTCCGGATAAATTGTGGCAGGTGTTTCCCGAAAGCGGCACGGCAATACTTCCGGCAGCAAATTTTGTAAGCAAGCCGCATTTCAACAGCCGCCGCAACCGGGTTTTGGAGCAGGAGCCCGTGCTTGGGAAAAAATGGGGACTCGGCGGAATAAAAAGCGAGATAGAACATAAGTACGGATACTTTTTTCCGCCCGATATATACGAAAAGGAACACCCGGAATATTATGCTCTTTCCTGCGGTACGCGCTCAACCCGAAATAAAAAATGGTGGGAGCTGTGCCTTTCAAATGAAGAGGTGCAGCGGAGCATGGCGGAAAAGGTGTGCGCTTTCTTTAGGAAGCACCCGGAATGGACGGGGCTTTCGATCGGTCAGAACGACGGTAACGGCGAACCCGGAAGTATAGACTATGCAAACTGGTGCGAATGTGAAAACTGCCGTAAATTTGCCGCTGATTTCAGCGGCGCGGTGCTAAGGTTCTCAAATAAAGTCGTAGCTCTTGTGTATAAGGAATTTCCCGAACATACTCTTATGTTTTACGGTTACTTCGGTACATATAAGGCACCTGCCGAAAAATGCCCCGAACCGATTTCTCCCAATCTTCAGTTGACGCTTTGTAAGGAATGCGGTTTTACCGGAAAAATAAGAACGGACGAGGCATGCTCCGATGAGCAGCATCCGCCGTTTGCGGAGAATTTCCGGAAATGGAAGTCGCAGGGAATAAAACATATTGCAATTTATGAATGGAATTGTCCCGGAGCTGCAAATCCGGCATGGAAAGAGGCGCTTTGGGTACAGGGCGATGTGGGAACCGACAACTTAAAATGGTTTTATGAGAACGGCGTGGATTTTGTCTACATAGATCAGGGACCGAACACCTCTTATGAAAGAGTGAATAAACCGTTTACCGTGCGTTGGGTGCAGTGGTACTGTACGGCGCGCAGCTGCTACAATACTTCAATTGATTTTAAGGATATTATTTCGGACGCCTGCAAAAAGCTGTTTGGCGGCGCCGCCGATAAAATGCTTGAATTTTATTCGGTGCTTTCAGAGGCGAACGCTCATTGCAGATATCCCCACTTTAACTGGGGATTGCCGCTTGTGGGGGAGATTTACGACAATGAATATACACGGCTTGCGGAGGAAAAGCTCACAGAAGCGGAGGCGGCGGAATCTCTTACGGCAGAGCAAACCGCAAGAATTGCGGAGCAGCGGGCAGAGTGGGAAAAAACCAAAAAAATGGCGCTGATTCAATAAAAAGGAGGGTGCTGCAATGAAAACCAAAACAATTATAAGGGGTGCATTAAGTATTATGCTTTCAACGCTTTTTATTGCTTCTTCGGGTTGTACGCCGAAAAGCAAAGAGGAGAAAAAAGGTGAGAAAATTGTGTTTGCCGCTGTGGACGCAACGGGCACGATGCAAACGGCGACAAAAGAGGAAAATTGGGTGACGGAGACATCCGTAAGCACGGTTGGGGGTACCGATGGGTCACCGGCGGTTACGGCAAAGGATTATAAGCTTTTAAAGGGCGATTTCTGCATTGTAAAGAACGGGGAAGTAAAGTGCTCGATTTTATACGATAAAAATTGCGACGCCAAGGTTTATACGGCGGCATGGGATCTGGCGGATAATCTTGAGGCAATGACCGGGCAGACAATTCCCGTGATTGAAATTACCGACGATACGGCCGATGTTGAGGGAAACAAGATATTGGTAGGCAAAAATTCCTATACCGAGAAGCTGGGAGTTGAAATTCCGTCCGGTTATCCGGGTAATGAGGGCTTTGTAATTGTCAGCAGTCTTAATATTATGGTGGTGGCGGGAAACGATGAAAACGGTTATAACGGCACTGCTTTTGCGGTGACGGCGCTGCTTGAAAGCCTTGGCTTCGGATGGTTTGCAAACGACGAGCTTTGGAATGTTGTTCCGACCGCCGATACGGTTTTTGTGCCGTGCTGCGATATTCTTTCACGGCCGAGCTTTCCGTCGCGCTTTAACCGTGTTGCCGTGGGGGATATGTCGTCTAACCCGATGCTTGCCAACCGCTGGTTTTTGGGCGGCGAGCCCACCGAGGTCAACCATAAATTCACTACGTTCTTTTCACCGACAGAGTACGGAACCACAAACGATGTTTTTGCACTGGTCAACGGCGTGCGTTCAATCGAGGGTCTTAAATGGTGGCAATGCTGTTTGTCAAATCCCGATGTGCAAAAGCGTGTAATAGAATGCGTTCGTCAGTTTTTCCGTGAGAATCCGGAATATACGGGTGTTTCGATAGGTCAGAACGACGGAAACGGCGGTAAAAACGATCCGGATTACGGCAATTTCTGCGAATGTGAGAATTGTAAAAAGATGGGCGACAGCTTTACAGTTCAGCTTGTAAAGTTCGCGAATATAGTCGCCCGTGCGGTTAAGGATGAGTTCCCCGATAAAACGCTTATGATTTATTCGTATGTTTGCACGTTCAATGCCCCGACATTGGAGCAACTCGGGGAAAAAATTGAGGATAACGTTCTCATTACCATGTGCCGTCAGGGCGGGGTTACCCGTACCATCCGTAAAGGCAACAGCTTTGATGAAACCAAAAACCTTACCGTCGCAAAGAGTACCGCAAGGCTGTATAACGACGGAAGAATGGAACGCACGGCAGATTTTATGAAAAACTATCTCAACTGGAAGTCGCTCGGCGGAAAACAGGCGCTTTATGAGTGGAACTGCCCCGGTGCCGCCGGAGATAATCAGTGGCGTTACCGCTTCTGGGTTCCCGGGAAAGCCTTTATTGATAACGCACGGTGGCTTAAATCAAACGGCTGTCAGTATATATACATCGATCAGGGACCGAACGGCGACTATGAAAGCAATGATTTCGACTGCTTTGAATTGCGTTGGCCTACATGGTATGTTTCCGCAAAGGCTATGTGGAACTGTAATCTCTCGTTTAAAGATATAATGATGTCAGCCTGCAAAAGACTTTACGGCCCCGCAGCGGAAACCATGTATGAATTTTATGAGGCGCTTACCGACGCAAACGACAGCTGCGATGTATTCTGCTATGAATGGGGACTTCCCTCGGGAGCGGAAATGTACGGAAACAGCGTGAACAAAATAGATTCGATTATAAACCGCGCCCGTAAAGAGGGAGAAAAAGCGGGCGGTGATATAAAAGAACGCATTGAAAATCAGTATTCTTATTGGCAGATGACGAAGAGTCATTCCGGGCTTTAAAATCAAATGGAGGAGTGCAAAATGAAACGTCGTAGTATTTTATCTTTAATTTTATCTTTTGTCCTCATGTTTACCTGCTTTACCGGCTGCGGAAAAAAGCAGACCGAAAGCGGTTTGAATGACGGGCTTTTCGGTGACGAGGCATTTGAAAACTCAGACGCTGTGAGCGGCGGTACCGAAAGCGACAAAAGCGGCGGAAAAGGTAATAAAGGCAGCGGCACCGGCGGGAAAGCGACCGGCACCGATACCGACCGCCATGAGGGCGACGGTTTCCATGCCACGGGATTTCCGATAGTTGACGAAAAGGTAGAGCTTACCATACTTACATACCGCAGCGACGGCAACCCGCTCGACTGGAATCAAATGGAATTTACGAAACAGTATGAGAAAATGACAAACGTAAAGATCAACTGGAATCTTGTTACGGCGGGCGCGCTCAAGGATCGCATAACAATGCTTATGGCAAGCGGAAACTATCCGGATATATTTGTTTCGGTTGAGGGCGTTCTGAGCGACTCCGATATTTATACCTACGGAACCGGAAAGGTTCTTTGGGATATGTCGGGCAGTATTGAAAAATACGCGCCTAACCTTTATTCCTTAATGAAATCGGACAGTGATGTAAAAGCGGCTATTGTACAGCAGAACGGAGCGATTTATACCCTGCCCATGATTCAGGAAAGCCTGCCGGGTTCATATTGGAATATAAATAAAAAATGGCTGGATAAGCTCGGACTTTCGGTTCCGAAAACCACTACGGAGCTTACGAAAGTGCTTCAGGCATTTAAAAACAACGACCCCGACGGCGACGGCGTGGCAAATCAGATTCCTTTCAGCGCAAACTGCTATCTGCCCGACCTTTTCGGACCGTGGGGAGTATATTTTGAGTGGGCTAACAATGTTATGATTGATAAAAACGGCAAGGCACAGTACATTTTCACCATGAATGAAATGCAGTACGGAATGTCTTACTGGAAACGTCTGAGGGATCAGGGGCTTGCCAAACTTCAGGATCCGCAGATATCCGAAACGGAATTTCAGCAGATGCTCAGCACCGGTAAGGTGGGCTGCTTCCTTTGGTCGTCTCCCTATACAAGTATGAGCGAAGATCTGTTTGACGATTATGTTCTTATGCCTGTGCCTACAGCCCCGGCTTCCGAGGTGGGCAAAAATCTTGAAGCGGGTGTTAAGCGTTACAGCCCCAAGGTTTACGGAAACGCAACCGTTATTTTCCGCAGCTGCCGCAACAAGGAGGTTGCCCTGCGCTGGCTTGATTATTTCTATTCGGCAGAGGGTAATGCGTTCAAGAACTATACAAACGTTTTCATGAAGAAAGCGGCAAACGGCAAGTATTATATTGATGTTCCCGAAGGAAAAACAGAACGTTCGCAGTCTCCGGTCGGCGCTATTCCGGGCAATTTCGGTAAGGAATATACCGACTATTTCACCGCAAGCCCCAAATCGCTTACCTCCTTTGAAACAAAGATAAACGAATATAATAAAAACGCTGTTTCCATTTACGGCAAACAGAAGCCTACGAATCTTTTGCGTGACGTAACCTTTACCGCAAAGGAAGTAAAGACAATAAATAAGCTGAATTCAAATCTTAATTTCGATACCGGTTGGTACCAGTGCAAGCAGATGATGCAAGGCAATTCATCATATACCGGATACCTCGGCAGCGGATGGAACTCCTGGGTCAATAAATTTAAAAAGGCGGGAGTCGACGATTATCTGGCGGTGTATCAGGCTGCCTATGACAGGGCTGCAAAATAACTTTTCAATACGAATAACAAAACATTTCAGAGGTGAAAAATATGACCAAAACCAAAAAAAGAGTTCTGGCATCGGTTATTGCAGCACTTATTGTTATCGGTTCCTTTGCGGATGTACTTAATCTTTTTGATTTCCGGATATTTGCTGCCGGAGAGTATAATTATATTGCCAATAACGGTGATGACGCCCTGAACACCGTGTCTGTGCAGCCGGGCGGCGCAAACTATGTTGAAACTCACATGATAACCGAATCCTTGCCGTACGGAAAGGCATTTTCATTCTTCCCGAAGGCAGAGGACGCTCATAATTATTTCACAATAGCGGAATTGCCCCTGAAGGCGGAATGGAAAATATCAAAGACGCACGGAATTGCGTTTTATGTGAAGCTACCCGAGGTTACAGTCAGCACTCTGCGCGTGGCGCTCAGAATCGGGGGAACAGACAGCTATTCCGTTACCCCGTCGGATACGGATATAGGTTATATGGCTCATAACGGCGGGGATGTCATTTGGCAGAGCCTGTCGGAGCAGGGCGGCGTGCTTAGCGGAAAATCGGGCTATGAGGGATTTGTGTTCCTGCCGTATTCCGCTTTCAGAAAGGACGGCGTTTCCCTCACGGCGCAAAGCGTTGCTAATGCTTCGTCGGTGCAGCTTATGCTTGCAACGGCGTCAACCGCCGTATCCGACTATAACAAGGATTGGATATTCGATGAAATAGGCTTTTATGAAAATGCCGGGTCGTATGTGCGCGGCGTGGGTGTTGAATACGGTACCGAATATATTGCCAACAGCGGCGATAATGCGAGTGAAACCGTAAAGCTTGCATGGAATTGCAAGGACGGGCAAATCACCTTTTCACAATTGGATAATCCGCTGAGCAGATACGGAAAAGCTATAGGACTTACGGTCGGGGACACAGAGTCGGGCTGGAACAATTATAAAACGGGAATCGTTATAAACCCGGAAAGTCATTGGGATATTTCCGCAACAGAGGGGTATGCGTTTTACTGCGAACTGCCTGATGTCGGCGCGGATACCGCCATGGACATATGGTGGTATATAAACGATGACTGCTTTTGGAATGAATTGCAGCCGGGCAAACCCGTTTTTTATGTGGAAAACGGTTCGGATAAGATTGAAAAAACCGTGTTTTCGTGGGACGACTATTCTTTGCCAGGTCACGACCGCGGCGGGTTTAAGGGATTTATTTTCGTACCGTTTTCTTCCCTTAAAACCAAATATAACGGGCAGGACAGAAAATATATAAACGAAGCCTCTTATTTTGAAATGCGCGTGGGCATAGCCCGCCGCCCTGATCAGGCTCCCGAGCTTGCGAATCAGACATTTGTATTTGACGAAATAGGGCTTTATACGGAGCCGTTGGCTTATATTGAGGCTGCAAAAGCCAAAAGCGACATAGGTGAATATGAAATAATCGCCAACGACGGCACAGACGCGGCAAACACGGTTAAGCTGCCCGCGGGGTATGACGGGGTGACCGTTTCGCAGGAGCCCGCGGGTGTTTCGGCTTACGGTGCGGCTATAGGCGTTACCACGGCGTCATCCGGGTGGAATATGAATAAAACCGGAATTGTATTGGACGCCGGGAAAAAGGATCTTTCAATGACTAACGGTATTGCCTTTTATGTTAAGGCGCCGGATGTCGGAGAGCTTGACCCCGCGCTTGATTTATGGCTGTGGAATACCGACCGCTACTGCTGGAACGAACTGGTTCCGGGATCGCATATTTATTATATTGAAAAGGGAAGTACGACCGTTACATCCGTGGAATTTCAATGGTCCGACTATTCCTTGCCGCTTCACTCGAAATCGGGGTTTGAGGGATTTGTTTTTATCCCTTATGAGGCGTTTAAATGTACATGGAGCGATAATCAGGGTAAAGATATTGAAATGATACGCGGAATGGACAGGTTTGAAATGCGCTTCAATGTTGCGAGAACCGATTCGGGGCTTGCCGGCAGGACGTTTGTGTTTGATGAACTCGGATTTTACAGGGACCCGCTGGCTTACGCTGCACGGGCGGAGGCTCACAGAGAAACTCCGAAGCAGGCAAACAGCATTGCAAATAATTGTTCGGATGTATCCGAGACAGTGACCGTTCCGAATACGCTCAAAGGCAAAACAACGGTTTCTCAGCTTGAAAGCGGCATTACGCCTTACGGCGAGGCAATGAAAATGACTTTGGGTGATTCCGGGTGGAACGCTGATAAAATAAGAATTAAAATGCCGGTTGAAAACGAATTCGACATGCAGTCCGCAAAGGGTTTTGCCTTTTACGTTAAGGCGCCGGCAGTAGATTCCGAAACGGACCCCTGCCTTGATTTGCTTTTCTATAAAAACGATTCCGAATTTTGGAATGAGCTCGAACAGGGTAAACCGATTTATTATCTTGCCAAGGATTCCGAAACTTTAACGAGCGAAGTATTTTCGTGGGGAGATTACTCTCTGCCGCTCAGCAAACGCGCGGGATTTGAAGGATTTGTATTCATACCGTTTGATTCGCTTAAAACGAAATATAACGGTTCCGACAGGGAATTTATTAATTCCGTCAAAACTCCCGAGCTATGGCTGTGCCCCGCAAGAACAGCGGAAAATGCTCCGAATCTTGCAGGGAAAAGCTATGTATTCGACGATTTCGGATTTTATTCCGATGAGCTGGCATATGCGGCATACTGTCTTAAAAATGACGGAGCTGCCGTTAAGGGTCTCGAGTACCTTTCAAATACCGCGGCCGACGGGACAAAGGCGCGTATTTGCGGTACTACCGATTCCGTTACTCTTACCCAAATTGACAACGCGGTAAATATGGGTATGGCTTATACGGTTTATCCCGAAAAAGCAGGCGCAAACAATTTCTGGGCAGAGTTTGATTTGCCCGCCGGGGATGAGCTGGATATTACCCGTACCGCAGGTATTGCGTTTTATGCGAAGCTGCCCAAAAACACGGGGCGCGGCATGCAGGCAATGATTTATCTTGACGACGGACATTATTACAATGATCCGGTCACAGGCGGGAATTTTTATTATGTTGCAAAGGGCACCGATACGGTAGAAAAGATAACAAATAACGGCTCCGATTATCCTTTTAAGGGAAAATCGGACTGGGAAGGGTGGTTTTTCCTTCCGTACAATGCCTTGCAGAAAAATGGAAATACTGCTTCGGCTGCTTCTGTTGCGGCCGCAAAAAATGTTTCTCTGCGCATAAGTATTATTTCCGATGATATAACCGATTACCGCAAAAATTATATAATAGACGAACTGGGCTATTTTTCGGATCCCTTAAGCTACATAAAGAAGGTTAAGGCTCTTTATGTTGACAAAAGCGCAAACTATATTGCAAATGACGGCAGCAACGCTGCCGATACGGTCATAGCACAGTGGGATATGACCAATCAGATACGCATAGAACAAAGCAATTTGGGAGCGTCGCCTTACGGAGCGTCAATTTCCATGACCAACTCAAGCTCAGGGTGGAATCTTTACAAAACCGGATTTGTTTTGAACGTTGACAGGGAATGGGACATTTCGGCTACAAACGGAATAGCGTTTTATTTAAAGGTTCCGCAGTCCGACGCCGATCCCGCGCTTGATTCCCTGCTGTTTATAAACAATACCGATTATTGGTACGATAAAACAGGCGACGCAAAGGTGTACTACCTTGCCGACGGCTCCGATACGATTACAGAGGACTACGCAACGAATCTTATTGCGCATAATATGCAGGGATTCAGCGGTTTTGTGTTTGTGCCGTTTGACTCCTTTAAAGGAATGTCCGGTAAGCGCGGAATTATAAATAATGCTACGCGGTTTGAATGGCGGATCAACACGGCGCAGGTTGATAAATCGCTTTTGAATAAAACATATGTATTTGACGAACTGGGCTTTTACTCCGATCCCATAGCCTATGCCGAAAAGGCGAGAGAGCTTCACGGGGCTTACGAATATGTGGCAAATAATGCTTCGGACAGCGCAACGTTTTTTGCGGAGCCGGGGTATGAGGAATACCTTAAGGTTGAACAGGTTTCAAAGGGTCAGCCGTTTTCAAATGCGATATCGGTAACTCCGCTGAAATCCGGCTTTGAGTCGGCGGGGGCGGCAATTATACTGAAGCGTGAGCCGGTATATAACATTTCCATGACCAACGGCTTTGCGTTTTACGCCAATGTTCCGAAAGGAACAGACGCCGGCGGCATAAGCCTTGAGGTATTGGCAGGCGGCAGAAGTTATTCGGGCGCGGTTCCCGGTGAAAAAATATACTATCTTGAAAAGAACGGCGGCGCATTGGTTTCATCTGACGCGGCGGACGGTATACTGAACGGTAAGGCGGGATTCTGCGGATTTGTATTCGTACCGTTTGATTCTGTTAAAGGGCTTGAGCGGGATATAACGGATAACGCGGATCAGTGGCAGATCACGCTGCGCTTTAAAGCGGATGAAAAGGCGATAAATAAGCCGTATATATTTGACGAAATCGGTTTTTACCGCGATCCGTTTTCCTACGCCAAGCCGATAAAGGATACGGACGCAAACTATATTGCGGAATCCTTTGACGATCTTTCAGCTGTCACCGCAACGAAAATCGGTACGGAGGTAAGGCTTGTATCGGGAAGAACACCTTTCGGTACGGCGGTTTCAATAGTACCCACAAAGGTTCGCTCCGATAACACATGGGATCATATCAATATTGTAAACGACCCATCCGCGAAGCTGCAAAATACCGAGGGTATAGCTATGTATGTGCGTATGCCGGGCGGTATTTCCGAATCGCAGGTTACGGTTATGCTTTATTTGGATGACAGCAAATTCTACCCGAATAATACCGGTCCTATATACTATATCCCGAAAAACAGCGACGGAAGCGTTATAGGCGTTTCTTCACGTCAGACGCTTTATGATAAGGTTGCCTTTGAGGGCTGGGTGTTTATTCCGTATTCATCCCTTACCGCGCACGACGGCGGCAAAATAGACCCGAACGAATTGCAGTCGCGCGGTAGTTTCCAAATCAGAATTTCCCATTACAGAATGAACGAGGATGAACTGGGACGCGATTTCATTTTTGATGAGATAGGCTTTTATTCTGATGAGCTTTCGTATATTGAAACGGTTTATAAAAAATACAATATTACAAAGACCGAAAATGACGGGAACTATGTTGCAAACCACGGTGATGACGCGGATTTGACGACTGTTATGCGCGACGGCAACAATTATACCTCGGTGGAGATTGACGGCCGCTCTTCACCTTACGGAGACGCAATTGCAATTACCGACACTTCCGCAGTTGCGGAGTGGCATTCGCTCAGGCTTGGTGCCGTACTTGATACGGACAACGGTTCCGCAGCCGGAAAAGCGGAGGGAATTGCGTTTTACGCATGCTTTCCCGATAAGGTGGAGAGCACACACTTTAATCTGACTCTTTATGCGGATGAATATCATGCATATACTCTTTCCTCCGGGCATTTTGAGGACGAAACTCTGTACACCGCGGATTATGTGACCGTTGATAAAAACGGGAATCGGAAAAAAGTAAGCGCTGCCGAAGCACTGGAAAATCTTCAGGGCTTTGAGGGATATATATTCGTTCCTTACACAAGTCTCAGAGATACGGCGGACGCAACCGTTACGGCTGCCGATAATATAAATTATATTGCAAACAGCCGTTCCGAAATTCGTTTTACCAAGGAGTATTCGGACGGAAACGCGTATAACCGCTGCTTTGTTATCGATGAATTGGGCTTTTACAGGACTGAGGAAGAATATATCCGGCTTGTGAAAAACTGCAAACATGATCAAAGCGGCAATACATCCGGCAATATTATTTTCAATTCCTGCTCGTCGGCTGAAGATTTCCGTTCCGTAAACGATATGGCGGTGGCGGTCAGAATTGTTGAGGATAAAACCTCTACCGGCATGTCAGCCGAGGTGATAAGCCGTATTGCAAATGATACCGTAAATTCAGTCATGCTCAATATGAATCTCGGGTCATTTGTAATTAAGAAAGCCAAAGGTGTATCGTTTTATATTGACGCGCCGTCTGCCGCAACGGTTACATTTATAATCAGGGTAAATGACGCTTTGTCTTACCGTGCCGAGAAAACCGTTGAGGCGTCTTTCAGGGGATTGGTATTTATTCCGTTTGAGGCATTTACGGGCGACCCTGCCGGAATGACGTCAAACCTTGATCTTTCTCACGGAATAACGGCGGAAATTATACAGACGGTGCAGAATTCCGGCGTGAACAGCGCTTTCATATACGACAGTATCGGATTTTATTCAAGCGAAGACGGCTATAAAAATCTCGTTGAAAATTCATTTGACGAAGGAAACGATTCGCTCGGAAACTATCCTTATATACTGAAAGAATTAAATGTCAGTACGGGCGGTAATGCCGTAACCCGTAAAAACGACAGTTCACCTACAGGTATCGAGGTATTGGATATCACGGCAAACAGCGGCTCAACGCAAAGCGTATCCTTTGAAATTACCCGTAAAAAGGGCGAGCTTTGGCAGCTTTCAACGGGAATATCCTTCTTTGCGGATCTTTCCGCAGGGTCGGTAATAGATTCGGTGAGCTTAGGTGTCAATGACAGTGTATACAGTCTCAGCACCGGCAACTTCACCTATCTTTCCCTTAATGATGAATACGGCACACCGGTAAATTCGGAAAAAATTTCGGAATTAAGCGGAAAAACCGCGTTTGTCTTCATACCGTTTACTTCGCTTGAACCCGCCGTCGCCTTATCCGGGCTTGCAAATGCGGAAAATGCGGTTATTACCTTTGAAATAGGCGGCAATAATAAGACCGCAGCTATCGGGGGACCGGGATTCTACGGCGGTACGCGGCAATATATATGCGCAATGCGTAAGGCAATGGGGTACGGCGATTATATTCTGAATGACGGCGAACAGATTTCATCCTGGAAGATTGAGGATTCCGGAATGTATTCGGTTTCTGTTACGGGCAAGTCGCCGAACGGAAGCGCTGTTGCACTTATTCCCGAAACAGCCGGTACCGATCACAATGCTTCTGTTCTGCTTAAAAAGAATAAAAATACCGAAAAAACCCTCGGTATTGCATTTTATGCCAATCTGCCCGCCGGAGTAAGCAGCACGGATATGGGAATACGGTTTAAAATCCGTGAGGGTGAGTATTTTGAATTTGTTCCAGAAGCTCCGGTATATTACGCGCAGTCATCAGGTTCTCCGGTATTTACCGTAAAGGCGCGGAATATTCTGCAAAACAGGCAGGGTACAAAATCATATGTGTTTATACCGTTTGATTCAATGCGTCGCGTATATACTGCGGACGGAAAAACGGTAAGCGAGCCCCTTAACGCAACCGCCTCAAAGTATTTTGAAGATACAGAAGAGCCGGAGCTGGTTATAAACAACAGGCGGAGCAACGACAGGGATACGCACTATGAATATATATTTGATACACTGGGGCTTTACTCAAATATAGAGAGCTATCTTGAAAAGGCAGCGGCAGGCGCAACCGTAAAATACGTAACTTCAGCGGGCTATGCTCCGGGAAGAAATGATTCCGCGGAGGCCGAACTGCATGTAGTTAACGCCCTGAATGACTCTTCGGACGTTTCGGTTGCCGGCGGAAAGGAGAGCCGCGTTTTACTGAACGGTAGCGGCGCGGTAGCCGTTACGCCGTCGTCGGCATTCAGCATATCGTTTGCAAACGAATTGTTCGGCTCGGAAGAGGCAAAGTATGCGAACGGAATTATGTTTTGGCTGGAGACCCCGGAGGGCGTTTCCGATCCGACGCTTACCGTTACTCTTACCGATAAACACGGAAACAAATATGTTTTCGACAGCGGCAAATACTACTTTAACAGCCCCGAGGAGTCGGGCAGCACGGTACCTATGAATGACAGGCTGTCTCTCGGCGGATTTAAGGGGAATGTAATACTGCCCCTGGAGAGTTTTTCCGACGGACAAAAGCTTTCCTTTATTGATATTAAAGAAGTAACGGTATCGGGAGGCGGCAGCTTTAAAAACAAAAGCATTGCTTTGCAGAGCGCATATGCGTATCCGTCTTTGGATTTTCTGCGTATGTCATTGGGCGACCTTGCGGACAGATATACCGTTTCATCCGACGGCAATGATTCTGTAGCCGTTTCAAAAGATGTAATCAGAATACACAGCGTCAACATGACCTATAACGATATTATCGGGCATCTTAAAATATCCCCATCTCTGTACAGTCTGTCACTTCCGAACGGAGTGAACGGCGGCAGCAGGGCAACCGGCAGCTTTACCGTTGACATTTTACGGAAAGGGATAAAAATCGGCAGCATTAATATTGAAATCGTAACCGATGATATTGTGCCCGATACCGTTATAATAATCAAACCCGAGGTTCCGGAAATACCCGAAAAAGAGGTTACGGTGTCAAACAGGGTATTGGTTGAGGAGGAAATATTCCCCGATGAAGAGAATAAAAACGCCGCAGCGCTTATCAGCGTTAAAACGGCGGCGAAGAACCTCGTGAGACTTGAAGGCGATACGGTTATAATCACCTCGGTTATGTCGGCTGACAGATTAAAGAGCGCTTTTGTTACGGCAGAGGGCGTGAAGCTTTATATTGCCGATGAAGAAAGCTATATTGTAAACGGAAATGCGGGGGTTTATAACAATTATTACCTTGTGGTGGAATATGACGGGGTAAAAACCGGATTCAAAATTTCCGCACCGGGCAAACCTGCCGCAGAGACCGGTAATTTTAACCCTATGCGTATAATTATTCCGTCGGCGTTGGCTGTATTTGTTCTTGCTCTGGCTTTAATCATAGTATTTATTGTAAGGAAAAAGAAAAAAACAGCATAATTTGCAAGTCATTTCAAAGGAGCAGCTATATGAAAAATCGGTTCAGAGGAAAACTACATACGGTTACGGCAATTATGCTTTCCGCAGCGGCTGTAATTATGTCGCCGCTTATTGCAAGGGCCGATTATTATGACAGAACGCTGTCCCTTACAGAGCAATCCGGTGTGCAGTCACCGAATTGCCGCATTGAAATTACGGGCGATTCATACAGCGGCTTTACGGGCAATGCCCCGAGCAGAAGCGAATACACGGGCGGCATTTCGCAAACCGAGGATACCGAAACGGTTTCCTGGACTCTTAACATCCCCGAGTCGGGGCTGTACGGAATAGATATAACGTATTTGCCGTTGGAGGGCTCTACGCTTTCCCCATCAAGAAAACTTACAATAAACGGTGAGCTTCCTTTTGCCGAGGCGTCGAAAATAGTATTTGACAGAGAATGGGCAGACGGGGGAAAGCCGGGCAGAAACCTATCGGGCGATGATGTTGTACCTGTGCAGAAAGAGGTGTCCGAAAGAAAAACAAAGCATCTATCCGATGATACGGGAAAGAATTCCGGTCGGTTAAAATTTTATTTTAACGAGGGAATAAACACATTATCGCTTGAGTACATAAACGAGCCGCTGGAAATTGATAAAATTGCCGTGGTGCCGCTGAAAAAAAATTATTCCTATGAAGAGGCTGCCGAAGGGTATACTTATGCAGCCTCTGAAAAAAGACTACTGCTGGAAGCCGAGGATAATGAATGTGTAATATCGAAATCGGAGGCTTCAATACTTATTCAGGCCGACAGCGATCCGTCGGTCACGCCGTATGAGGCAACACATGTCCGTCTCAACACGATCGGCGGATATTCGTGGTCAAAGGGCAATCAGGAAATCCGCTGGCGGGTAAATGTTCCCGAAAACGGTTTGTATAAAATACATTTTCGTTTTCTTCAAAACTGGAACAGCGGGCTTGCGTCATATAGGTCGTTGAAAATTAACGGTGAAACGCCCTTTGCCGAAGCGGAATGTATCACTTTTTCATACGGTAATAAGTGGCAGGATATGACGGTAGGCGATAAGGACGGCAACCCGTATATCTTTCAGTTTGAAAAAGGTGAAAACGAAATTTCTCTAAGTGTGACATTTGAGCCCGTAACCTCCGTGATAGAGAAAATGAATGATACGGCGGACAGCCTGCGCAGTCTGATTTTTGACATAACACGGATAACGGGATATTCACCCGACCCCAATTATAACTATTCTCTCGAAACCGAAATACCGGATCTGACCGAGCGAATGAAAAATATCCGCGATAATATTGCGGAATGCAGAAAACAGGTTGATTTAATTGCGGCGAAAAACTCCACAATGGAGGGCAATCTTAAATCGGCGCTTTCCGATCTGGATCGGCTCGTTGAAAGACCGACGTTCATTTCAAACCGGCTTGAGGACTTAAATACAATGCTGACCAATCTGTCGAATTGGGCTGAAACGCTTCAGACGGGACCTCTGAGCCTTGATACAATCGAACTGCTGCCGCCCCGGGCGGAGCCGCAATATAAGAAGAGTTCGTTTTTAAAAAAGGTATCCGCAACCTTTCAGAACTTTATTGCCTCGTTTACGCGTGACTATACTGCCGTAAGCGGAAGCGACGGCAGTAAAAAGGCGATTGACGTATGGGTCAGCCGCGGCAGAGAATGGGCGCAGCTGATTCAGGAAACTGCGGATTCGACATTTACATCAGAAACGGGACGACCGGTTAATTTTCATATACTTCCCTCGGGTTCCATTGCAAGCTCGGTAAACCCGTTGCTTTTAGCGTTGTCTAGCGGAATTACTCCCGACGCCGTAATGGGGCTTTCTTACGATCTGCCCGTTGAGTATGCGCTCAGAAACACAGTATGCGACCTGACGGAATTTGCGGATTTTAAGGATATTTCCGATCGGTTTTTAGAGCAGAGCCTTGTTCCGTTCAGCTTTAACGGTAAGGTATTTGCTCTGCCCGAATCCATTTCGTTCAGAGTAATGTATTACCGTACGGATATATTTGAAAATCTGGGCATTAAGGCGCCGGAAACATGGCAGGAGCTTTATGACAACGTTCTGCCGGTGCTCAGCCGAAATAACATGAAAATATTCGTACCGCAAATATTTGATATGTTTCTGTATCAGTATAACGGTAATTACTACACCGAAGACGGTTCCGCATCTGCTCTTAATACGCCGGAGGCTTATGCCGCGTTCAAGGAATTTTGCGAGCTGTACACAGATAACGAGGTGCCCGTTTCGGCTAATTTTTATAACCGTTTCCGCACGGGTGAAATACCGCTCGGCATAGAAAACGCAAGTCAGTATTTGCTTTTGGCTTATGCTGCTCCGGAAATCGCGGGTAACTGGAAAATCGCGCCTATACCCGGACATGCGGATTCTGACGGCAATATAAACCGAACCAACAGCGGAACGGCGGTTGACGGCTGTATAATTCTTGAAAATGCCGCAAATAAAAACGGTGCATGGGATTTTTTAAAGTGGTGGACATCATCGGAAACCCAAATGACATTTTCAAAGCTTGTTGAGGGAAGAATCGGGGCGCAGGCGCGTTGGTTTTCTGCAAATATGAAAGCATTTTCGGCGCTGCCCTGGTCGAAAAGCGACAGAATTGCCATAGAAAGCGCCTTTAAAAACGCAAAGGAAACTCCGGTGGTTTTGGGCAGCTATTTCAGCAACCGCCATTTGGTAAACGCAATAAACCGCACCGTCATTCAGGACAGATCGGCGCGCGATTCGCTGGAAGAGGCCGCGGAGCAAATCAATATGGAGCTTAGCCGCCGCCAGAAAAGTTATTATAAAAGGCAATCAAAGCTCAGCCAAAAGGGGGATAACCGATGAGCAAAATCAAACGCAGCCGTAATATAAAGGAATATATTTCGGGAACCCTTTTTGTTGCACCGTTTATGATACTTTTCTTCACGTTTGTGGCATTTCCGGTAATTATATCCCTCCTTATAAGCCTGACCGACTATGATATGCTTCAAAAACCGAATTTTGTCGGTTTGGAAAATTACTCGGAGCTTTTCTTAAATGATGATGTGTTCGGAATTTCCGTGCGCAACACACTTCTTTTTGCTCTGATATCCGGTCCGATAGGATTGTTTTGTTCGTTCGGTATGGCGTGTCTTATAAATAAGATGAAATGCCGCAGCCTTTTTGCAATAGGCTTTTATGCGCCGAGCATTACAAGCGGCATAGCTATGTCTGTTGTGTGGCTTTATCTCTTTTCTTCGGATCGCTACGGTCTTGTAAATAATCTGCTTATTCAGCTGGGCATTATTGACTCTCCTATTCTTTTCACGCAGGACGCCAGATATTTGCTTTACATTATCATTCTGATAAAGGTATGGATGAGCATGGGAAACGGTTTTCTCGTGTTTCTTGCGGGACTTCAGAATATCAATACCGAGTATTTGGAAGCGGCGCAGATAGACGGTATACGTTCTTCATGGCAGGAGCTTGTTTATATTATAATTCCGCAAATGAAGCCGCAGCTTCTTTTCGGCTGCATAGACGCCATAACGGGCAGCTTTGCAGTTTTCGATATAGTGGTCGGTTTCGCGGGGATGCCGAGCCCCAATTACGCGGCGCATACCATAGTTGCGCATTTGTACGATTATGCGTTTATTCGCTTTGAAATGGGATATGCTTCTGCAATATCGGTAGTGCTGTTTGTGTTTACTTTCGGTATTAACCGCTTTGTTATGAAGCTGCTTTCCGATTAGGAGGTCAATATGTCTGTTGAAAAAGGAATACGGTTGAAAATCGGAAAAACGGGGAATATGCGTATTTCGGCGGGCAAAATTTTCCGCTATGCATTCGTCAGTCTTATGATGTGTTTTACGGTATTACCGCTTGTGTATGTAATAGTTACGGCATTCAAGCCCGATAATGAACTGTTTGTTTTCCCGCCGAAATTTTTTGTCCGCAACCCGACTTTGCAAAACTTTTCATCGCTTATAGGGGCGTTTGACAGCAGCTCCGTACCGTTTTTGCGCTATGCCTTTAACAGCGCGGTTACAACTTCGGCGGTAGTGGCGCTTACAATACTTTTTTCGGCAATGGCAGCCTACGGACTTTCAAAGAAAAAAGTTATTGTCGGAAAATTCTTATTTGCGCTTATTATTGCGGCGCTTTCGTTCCCTACGCATGTTACTCAGGTACCCAATTATATTATAGCAGGCGCTTTGGGGCTTATTAATACGCTCGCGGCGCTTGTTATACCTAAAATTGCGGTTGGATATAACCTGTTTCTTATGAAACAATTCTGCGAGCAGATTCCGGATACTCTTCTTGAAGCGGCGCGCATTGACGGCGCCAGGGAATGGACGGTATTTTCAAAACTTGTTTTCCCCATGCTGAAACCGGCATGGGCGACCCTCATAGTTCTTTCTTTCATAAGTAACTGGAATGATTATTTCAGTCCTTTGGTTTATATAACCGATGAATCGCTTAAAACCCTGCCGCTTATTATGAGCAGTATTTCCGAAAACGGGAGTATGGCAAGGGTAGGCTCATCGGCGGCTACCACTTTTCTGATGACAATGCCTACCATACTTATATTTGTAATTATGCAAAAGCAGGTAATTGAGACTATGACGCACTCCGGCATAAAGGAATAGGAGGCACGGTAATGAAAAAAATATTTAAAGCCGTTGCGGCTTTTTTGGCGGTTACGGCCGGCTTAGGTATTACATGTCTCGCCGAGAGTTCAAATTATGTAGTGTATGACGGAAAGCGCACGGTTATTCCCGATGTATATGAATATGTAACTACAATAACCGGCGTGGCGTCGGACTCGGGAAGTTCTTTTTCTGCCCCGAATGATGTTTTTATAGATGATGAGAATTTTATCTATATAGCCGACAGCGGAAACAACCGTGTGTTGAAGCTTGCGGAAGACGGCCGTCTGTTAATGGAAATATCAGACTTTGACGGCGACGCTTTAATCAATCCGACCGGAGTTTATGTTGATAAAAGCGGAAGAATTTTTATAACCGATACCGGTAATTACAGATTGCTGATATTTGATAAAAACGGTAAATGTCTTGAAAAAAACGGAAAACCCGAATCCGATCTGCTCTCGGGACTCTCAATTTATATGCCCGAGCATGTGGTATACAGTGAGAAAACAAAATATTCTTACTGTATAGCGGGCAAGCAGCTTCTTATGATGGATCCTGAAAATGTTTTTCAGGGATATTGCGGTGCGGAGCCGATAGCGTTTTCTTTAAAAAACTATTTGATCAGGCGTTTCGGAACAAAGCAGCAAATAGATACGCTTTCTCAGCGCGAGGGCGTATCGTACAAGAATATCTGTATGTTCAATAATAATCTTTATGCCGTAACTTTGGGTGGGAAAAACAATATAAAAGTACTTAACGGATTGGGCGTAAATATCTATCCGTCGGGAAATTACGGCGAGGTAATTGTTGATTCGGAAAGCAAAACTACGGTTGATCCCGAATTTTGCGATATTGCGGTTGAGCCTGACGGAAATATTTTTGCCGCACAGTCGAATAACAACCGTATATATGTTTACGACCCAGACGGAAATATGCTGTTTTCTTTCGGAGGCAGCGGTAAAACAAGGGGAAAATTCAGTAAAATATCTTCAATAGCGATTTCCCCAAAGGGTTATCTGTATGTTCTTGACAGCGCGCTTAATCATTTGCAGGTTCTTCGTCCGTCCAATTTTGCCGAGGAAATATACTCCGCCGGCGTGGCGTATAACAACGGAGATTATAAACAGTCGCTTGAAACATGGAACGATATATCTTCCCTCTGCCCGGGCTATCTTTTGGCGCATGAGAAAATAGGAAACATAAAGCTCAAGCAAAAAAATTACTCCGGGGCGGCGTATGAATACAAGTCCGCAAAGGTCGGTGACGGCTATGCCTCGGCATACGGGAAGCTTAAAACCGAATGGATCCGTGATCACATTTACATTGCGATAATCTTAATAGCATTATTGCTGGCACTTGTTTATATAAGCGTGACAGGATACAGAAAATGCTATAAAAAAATCGAACACAGGCTGTACTTTGAAAGACAGGGGCGCTTTACCGTTTTCTTTGAGCTGTTCTTTGTGCAGATTTGTCATCCGATTGTTTGCTATGACCGCATAAAGGCTAACAGGAGCAGGATTCCGCTGTCGGTATGCTTAATAATTCCGGCGCTGGTTCCGATAGTATCCGTTTTCAGAATAGCCGCGGGCAATTATGCCGTAACAGGAAAAACAGTGGCTGATTCGAGTTTTTTTTACGAGTCTGCCGTCATATTGTTCCCCCTTTTTCTATGGGTATTTATAAGCTATCTCGTAACATCGCTGATGAGCGGAGAAACAACCCTTAAGGAAACGGTGGCCGCGGGTTGTTACAGTCTTATACCGTGGGTAATATTCACGCCGCTGTTAACGCTGTTTTCGCATATTTCGGGCTCTTCCGACAGTGTATTCTTTGTAATGGCACAGGCGGCGCTTGTTGTCTGCGTTGTAATTAATCTGCTGATTGCCATGGGTACCATGAATGACTATGGGTTGTCAAAAACCGTAATTGTCGCCGTTATTTCAATTTTCGGTATGGCGATTGTATGCTTTGCAATTTTACTGTTTTCTTCCCTCTCCGTTCAGACGTTTAATCAAATATTGGGTATAGTTCATGAATTGAACACTTTAGAGTAAGGGGCGTAAAAATGAAAAGGGAAAAACGAATTATTGCCGCAACGGCATTTTTACTTGTGATTCTTACAGTTGTAATTAACAATCGGATTAACCGCCCCTTAGCATACGACCCCAAGGCTACCGAAAATTACACGGTTTCGTTCGCGCGGCCGAAGCAGTCTTCTTATGAAATTGAAAATGAGAACCGGGAATTTCAGGTTGCGGAAAGCGAAAATATTAGGCTGGTTTACAATCCCGCGCTGCACGAAATCGGGGTTGAAAATAAAGCTACGGGATATATCTGGAAGTCCGCATTCAAAAACAGCTCTTTCAGGCAGTTATGCAATGTGACGCTTATAAATAACGAAAGTGATAATACGCTTGTAATAAACGACGCGGAGCAGCAATGCGATATTAAAGCCGGAGGCATTAAAAACGGTGTTTCGCTGGAGTTGTATTTCCCCGTGCAGGGGGTAGGCTTCAGGCTTGAAATATGGCTGGAAAAGGGCAGATTGTGGGCTTTGATTCCGATCGATTCGGTGACCGAGGGCGATGTGTTTTCCATACTGAGTATATCTATGCTTCCGTATTTCGGGTCATGCGAGTCCGCCGAGGACGGTTATATAATGTTCCCTGACGGCTCCGGGGCGCTGTATGACTTTTCACAGTCGGTAGTGGCAGTATCACCGATTACCACAGACGTATATTCGGAACATGTGACCGACGCGGATTCTTTTTTGGAAAACCGTGAAAGCGGAGTTCATCCCGTCAGAATACCGGCTTACGGTATCCGGCGTGGCAATGATTCGTTTATCGCATATATCGCGGACGGCGCCGCTTCCTCGTCTATAACATTAGAGCCTGCGGGATATGTTTCGGAAATAAACAGAATATACGGCAAATCCGTATACAGAAAGGTGACCGAAGTTGTCTCCGAAGCCGGAATTTCCAGTTTCAGGTCCGACGGAAGATTGGGCGCGGGAGACTTCTCGGTATGCTACCAGTTTTTAAACGGTGAAAAATCCGATTATTCGGGAATGGCTGTAGCTGTAAGGGAACTGCTTATTGAGTACGGTATGATTAATAAGACGAATTCGGCGCACGGAATCAAACTTGATATTATAATGGGCGCCGAGAGCAGCACGATGATCGGTAATGTGTATAAAACGGTAACGAATGTTTCTCAGGCAGAAAAAATTATCGGCAGTATTAAAACGCCGTCCGACGGCATGTCGGTTGTTTTGGTGGGCTGGCAGAAGCAGGGGTACGGGATTTACCCCGATACAGGTAAACCTGCTGCCGAAACGGGAGATTTAAAAAAGCTGACGGTGCCCGAAAACGTTGACATTTTTCTTGATTATAACGCGGTTTTGGCTGATAAAGGGCGTAAAGGCGCCACTTTGCGCCGTGACGGAATACGGGACAGTAAGGGTATAACCGTTTTGGGAAAAGACAGTCAGATGTATTTTATCAATGCCAATACTCAATTGAAAATGTTTGAAAAGATATTACCCGGACTCAGCTTCGGTAAAAAGTACGGATTGTCGGTAAGCGGTGCGGGAAATATTCTTTATGACGATTATAATAAAAAATGCGGCATGACAAGGGAGCAGACAAAAAATTCGCTTTCGGCATTAATGGACAAAGCGGGAAAGTCGGGGAGAGTGATCATTAACGAGCCTAACGATTATTCCCTTAAATACGCTGATTTTGTAAGCGGCTTGTATCAGAATTCATCGGGCTATCATATTTTGGGCGAGTCTGTCCCGTTTTTCCAAATGGTTATATCCGGGCTGATACCGTACAGTCTCGATATAGCGGGAAACCTTTCGCCCGATTTTAAAATTACACGTCTGCGTTGGGCTGAATACGGTGCGGTTCCGTATTTTACCGTTAGTTACGATGGTTCTTCAAAACTTTATGAAACAAAGGCGGATGTGTTTTTCTCCGTAAATTTTGACGATCATAAGGAATTGATAAATAAAACCGCGGTTGAATTTGATGAGCTTAATAAAACTCTCGGAGGAAGCAGACTTTGCGGGCATAAAAAAATTTCCGAGAATGTTTACCGCTCGGAATTTGAAAACGGGGCTTCCGTAATAACAAATTACGGGGATACAGCCGTAACGGTAAACGGCGTTTCGGTACCGCCTATGGATTATGCGGTAGTAAAGGGGGACAGGGATGTTTAAGCTTAAACCAATATTGTCTGTTAAAAATGTGAGTTTTGAAAAGCGGCGCGCGAAAACAGGCGTACTTTTTACAATGCCGTGGATCATAGGAGCCGTTGCACTTCTTGTTTATCCGCTGTTTTATTCTATTCGGCTTGCTTTTTCAACCGTAACCGATGTGGTTTCCAAAACATATGCTTTTGCCGGTTTTGCGAATTTTAAAATTGCGTTTGAAAATGAGGATTTCCTTAAAATGCTGAAAAATACATCTATCGACGCGGTTGTAAACACTCCGCTGATTATTGTATTTTCGCTTTTGATTGCTTTGGCGTTAAATCAGAAATTCGGTATGAGGGCTATGTTCCGTACGCTTTTCTTTTTGCCGGTGCTTCTCGGAAACGGATATATCATGCAGCAGCTTTTGGGAATGAATGTCAGCGAAAACGCAATGCAGGTTGCAAGGGGAATACTGTTGCCGGAGGAACTTATAAAAATCCTGCCGTCGGCGTTAACTGCCGTAATAAGCGATTTTTTCACAAGAATAACAATTATTCTCTGGAAATCGGGAGTACAGATTATAATTTTTCTGGCGGGGCTTCAGGGAATACCGGGAACTCTTTATGAAGCGGCATATATGGACTCTGCTTCTCCCTGGGAAAGTTTTTGGTTTATTACCCTGCCGATGATAACACCTATGCTGCTTTTAAATGCGGTTTATACGGTTATATCCGCTTTTGCGGGTTCCGATAACCAAATACTTACCTATATCAATGACCTGGCTTTTACATATACCCAGTGGGAATATGCTTCTGCAGTAAGCTGGATTTATTTTTCCGTTATTATTCTGCTTTTGGTTATTATATTTGCCGCTGTCCGTCCGTTTATTAAAAATGTATCGGAGGTAGAGTGATATGCGCGAAAAAAAGGTTTCTCCTATCGGACATTATAAACGCGCGACAACTGCCGTAATCGGAAAGATAATGCTGTATGCAGCCCTGATTGTTATAGGCTTCGTATTTCTTTATCCGTTTTTATATATGCTGGCTCAGTCTGTAATGAGCTATGAGGATATAGTGGACGCCACTGTGGAATGGATACCGCGGGACTTTTCATTTTCAAATTATTCCGTCGCTTATTCGGCGCTGAGTGTTTCCAGCACCCTTAAAAACAGCATATTTTTAACCGCCGTGTGTACGTTCGGGCATTTGCTTGTATGCTCGGTTATAGGCTACGGGTTTGCAAGATTTCCGTATAAGGGCAGCAGGGCGTTGTTCGGCGGAGTAATTCTGTCAATGCTGATTCCCATTCAGACGCTTATAATACCGCGGTACAATCTTTTTACCAAAATCGAGGTATTAACGGGAATACCCATGACAAAGGGATACCTGCCGATGATAATTCCGTGCTTTCTCGGGTTTGGGCTGTACGGAGGACTGTATATTTTCCTTTTCAGACAGTATTTTATAAGAATGCCCAAATCCCTTGAAGAAGCCGCCTATATTGACGGCTGCGGGTCTCTCAGGGCGTTTTATGCCATTGCGTTGCCCACGGCGGGACCTACCGTTACGGTATCGCTTGTTCTGTCGATAGTGTGGCATTGGAATGATTTCTATGAACCCTCGGTATTTTTGGTTGAACCCAAACAATGGCTGCTGCCTCAGGTGCTTCCGGAGCTGTATAACCGACTTATGAGCTCTCAGATTTCGGATACCTCAAAAATAAACGAGAGCATACTGTACCATGAGGGTGTGGTAATGGCAGCAACCGTAATTACACTTATACCGCTTATGATTGTTTACTTTATACTGCAGCGCAGGTTTATGGAGAGCATTGAGCGCAGCGGTTTGGTAGAATAAGATATGATTATTGAAAAACAAAACGGTGAAACCGTTTCACCGTAAAAGGAGTAAAAAGTATGACCGAATTAAAATTCAGTACAATGACTATGCCCGGCGCAAATCTCGGTAAAGAAAGCTCTGTGCCGCCCCTTTTCCCGATTTCGCGGGAGCACTGGGAGCGCGTTTATGAGCTTGATGAAGAGGACGGGCAGTTTACCGATTTCGGATGGACGGAGAATATTCTGCCCTATCGGCATCAGGATCTGTTTGATCGCGCGCTTGAACCTCAGACCTTTAAAACCGCGGTTCTTGAAAACGATAATCTCAAAGCGGTTTTTCTTCCCGAGCTCGGCGGGAGGCTTTGGTCGCTGTATGATAAAAATGCCCGTCGCAATCTGATATATGAAAACGATTGCTTCAGACCCGGCAACCTTGCGCTGAGGAATGCTTGGTGTTCGGGTGGAATAGAATGGAATTTAGGTATGGTAGGGCATACGCCTTTTACTTGCGAGCAAATTTTTACCGCACGTCTTCATGATACGGACGGCACCCCGGTGCTGCGTTTCTATGCTTTTGAGCGTGTAAGGGAAGTATTTTATCAAATGGATTTTCTGCTTCCCGAAGGCAGTAAGGCGCTTCTCTGCCGTTTCAGGATAAAGAATCCGTCCGACCGCACCGTCCCCATGTATTGGTGGAGCAATATCGCGGCTTATGAGGATAAATCATGGCGCGTAATAGTTCCGGCGACAGAGGAGTATACCAACGGACCGCACAACAAGGAAACAATACCCGTAAGACGCGACGGTGTTGATATAAGCTATCCTACGAATGTAGAGACGTCAAGAGACGGCTTTTTCAAAATCCCGCCGCAAAAAAGGAAATATATTGCTTATGTGTCTCCGTGGGGCGAAGGCTTTTTTCAAACCTCAACCTCAAGACTGCGCGGAAGAAAACTTTTTGTGTGGGGCCAGGGCCCCGGAGCCGATACATGGCAGAACTGGCTTACCGATAAAGCCGGAAGATACATAGAATTGCAGGCGGGGCTCGGTCAGTCGCAGTATGAGCATATTCCCATGCCGCCGAGAGCCGCCTGGGAATGGGCGGAGGCATACGGTCCTATTGAGAACGCCGATCCGCAGAAGATTATGGGAGATAACTGGGATGAGGCGAATTCCGAGATTCAGGACAGAATAGAGGATTGCGTAGGTGAAAAGTGGCTGGAGGATTTCCTTATACGCAGTAAAAAGGATTTTGCCCTCGTGCCTGCGGAAGAGGTTATTTTCAGCGGCTCCGGCTGGGGTGCGCTGGAAAAAATAAAACGCGAATATAAAAAACAAACCCCGATGGAAAGTCATTTGGATTTCGGCAAAACGGGCAGAGAGCAGCAGTTCTGGCTGGATCTTATGCAAAAGGGGATCTGCCGCACGCCGTCACCCGAGGAAATACCGGAATCATATATGATTTCGGATGAATGGAAAAAGTATCTTATTAAGGCGGTTTCGGGTACGGAAAGCGAAAACTGGTATGCGCACTATCTGCTCGGAACGATTTATATGTATGAAAGGGAATATGAAGAAGCCCTTAATATGTACCGTAAATCCGTTGCTCTCAAGGCAAGCCCCTGGGGTTATTACGGCATGGCGCTCGCTTATTATTTTCTTAAAGAAGACCCCTCTGCAATTTACGCTATGGAACAGGCGCTTGAACTTTGCCGTGACGATATTACGCTTGCGCGCGATTATTGCAAGATGATGAATGCCCTCGGAAATTACGATAATATGCGGCGCATATATAATACTCTCGGGGATAAGGTGCGAAAAGACCCGAAAATTCGCTATTTTTACGCCAATGCTTCTTGCCGCTGCGGGGATATAGAAACCGCCGAAGAAATTATATATGCAAACGGAGGTCTTCAGATTCCGGATATGCGCGAGGGCGAGGAATCCCTTACCGATTTGTGGTTTGCGATTGAACGCGCCAAGGCGGAAAAGGACGGTAAGGAATTTGACACCGCACATGCAAAACCGCCGGCGTTTTTGGATTTCCGTATGACGGTTGCAAAGGAATAGAAAAATGATAATAAGTATTGAAGAAAGCGGACTTTATATTGATATACTCGCAAATACGGGTGAACCTGCAAAGCTCCTGAATTTATCAAACGCTCCGTTGGCGAATATACAAAAAGAGGATAACCGAAGACGTTTGCTGATTGAGGCGCATCTTTCGGGAGAGAATCTCGACGCACATCACGCACGCAAACATAACGGTTCTTCACTGGGACTGAAGCTGAATTATGTATCACATTCGATTTCAGGCTTTCCGGGCGGGAAATGCCTGGAGGTGGTTCAGGAATATAAGGGAATTCAGGTGAAAAGCAGATATACTTTATACCGCGGCGTGCCCTGCGTAAGAGCTGCGGCGTGTATTACCAATAATTCAGAGCGGGAAATAACGCTTGAATATATTTCAAGCCTGATGGTATATGCTTTGCCGATTGAAAAGTGGGAAGACGACGCATATGTATATATACCGCATAATTCGTGGACTACTGAATGTAACTGGAAGTGCAACTGGGTCAGGGATCTCGGACTCTTTAACGGCGGCGATTTTTCTTTAAAAAGGATTGCCTGCGAAAACATCGGCTCATGGAGTACGGTTGAGTACCTGCCTATGGGAATGCTTTATGACAAAGTGAAAAACAGAACGGCGTTTTGGCAGATAGAGCATAACGGCTCGTGGGAATGGGAAATCGGCGAATGTGATAAATCGCTTTACCTCGGCCTTTTCGGTCCGACCTCGGAGCAGGGAGATTTTTATAAGATTATAAAACCGGGCGAGACATTTTGCAGCGTTTCTGCCGCTTTCGGTATGGCGGTGGGCAGTGCCGAGGCTGCTGTACAGGCGCTTACCGCGTACAGAAGAAAGATTCGCCGGCGTAATAGGGATAATGAAGAATTACCGGTGATTTATAATGACTTTATCGCCTTGGGCTCCAGCCCCTCAACCGAAAAGGATATGCCGTTGGTTGACGCCGCGGCCGAATTGGATTGCGATGTTTTCTGTATAGATGCCGGCTGGTATGATACGGGAAATTGGTGGGATCGCGTCGGTGAATGGCAGGTCTGCGAAGAAAGATTCCCCGGCGGGCTGAAAGAGCTGACCGATTATATCGAAAAAAAGGGTATGGTACCCGGAATCTGGCTTGAACCCGAGGTTATGGGAATTGCCTGCCCTATGGCGGAGAATCTGCCGGACGATTGGTTTTTTTGCCGCCGCGGCAAGCGGGTCATTGATAACGCAAGGTATATGCTGGATTTCAGTAATCCCGATGTATGCAGGCATATTGACGGTGTAATTGACGGACTCATAAGAGACTACCGTATAGGATACCTTAAACTTGACTACAATATTGATGCAGGAGTGGGAACCGAATGTCATTCCGACAGCTACGGCGACGGGCTGCTGCGGCATAACCGGGCTTATTTGAGGTGGGCTGAAAAATTACTTGAACGGCATCCGACCCTGATTGTTGAATCCTGCGCAAGCGGCGGCTGCCGCATGGATTACGGTATGCTTTCGGTTTTCAGTATGCAGTCGGTATCAGATCAGGCGGATTACCGCAAGGTGGCAAGGATAAGCGCCATGTACGCTACCGCAATAACCCCCGAGCAGGCGGGAATCTGGAGCGCGCCGAATGATCCCGATGATACTGAACTTGCGGCTTTCCATATGATAAATACAATGCTCGCGCGGGTGCATCAGAGCGGAAAAATAAATGAGCTTTCCCCCGAAAGTAAGGAAATTGTTCATGAGGGGATATTGATTTATAAAAATGAAATCCGCAGTCATCTGCCGAATTCCCTGCCCATATGGCCGAACGGATTTGCTTCATCGGACACGGTTTCTTTTTGCTACGGTTTAATTAATAAAAATGACAGGTGCGGCTATCTTGCAGCCTGGAATTTAACCGGAACAGAACCGCTGAAAGCAGATCTTTCACCGTACGGAATCAAGGATGTGCTTCCGCTTTATCCCGAAAGACTGCCTTTTGACTTTCTTTTTAAAAATGATGTTCTTACAGTCAGTTTTAAGGAAAAGTATACTGCGCGACTGTTCAAGTTTTTACTGAAATAGAAATTCCGGAAGTCTGCTTAATATATACTCGGGCAAAAGCAAATTATTAAAAATAAAGCATACGAAAAAAGCGACCTTAAAGGGCTTAAACCTTTAAGGTCATTTTTTATCGGGCTGATATTAAATTTCGGGTTTGCCGTCCTTTGCCGTAAATATCATAACAAGCGGCAGCGCGCAGGGAAAGATCGGTGCGAAAAAGAGTAAAAATGTTTCTAACCCAAACGGGAACAAAAGAAAAAACGCAAACGAAAATATTATGAAAGCAAGCGGACCTACGGCTGCGAGAAAGGCGACTGCAAACAGAGCGACGGCAGTAATTTTGTTCAGTTTATTTGCGCACAAAAGCACACCGAGAGCGGCATAAATACCCGCCGAGACGATACTTTGGGGTATCCATAGCATTGCAAAATTCCGCACAGGTTCCTTTACAAAGCAGTAGGTAAAGTAGATACCCACAGCCAAAAACGCGGCTGAAATTAAAAATGAAAGGCAAATAGGGAAAATTCGCTTTTCATAAATTATACCTCGCTTTATTTTTCTATAAACTCCAAAATATCGTTCATAACATCCTGTCTGCAAATATCGTTGTGTATTTCGTGGCGGCAGTTTTCATAAAGCTTTATCGTAACGTCCTCCATACCTGCGGCTTTAAGCCTTTTATAAACCGTTTTAACGCCCCTGCCGTAATTTCCTACAGGGTCGTGCGTGCCTGAAATTAAGAGCACGGGCAGATTTTTGCGCATATTTTTAAACCAAGCGCCGCGGTTGCTGAGCATATTCAGCTTTACAAGGTCGTGCATGGCAGACACTGTGAATTTAAAGGTGCAGTATTCATCCGCCGCGTATTTTGCGGTAACCTCGCGGTCGGAGGTTACCCAATCGTACTCGCTTTCCCCCTCAAAGCGCTTGTTATATGCGCCGAAAGCGATATTGTTTATAAGCTTAGAGCGGTGCTTTTGCCCGAAAAAAAGCTGCATTATGTCGGTCAGCAGCAGCCCGAAGGGTGCTGCGGCGTTGGGTCCGCCCGTTCCGCAGATAATGAATTTCTCAATTCCTTCGCCGTAATTTTCGGCGGCTATACGGGAAATAAACGAGCCCATAGAGTGCCCCATAAGGTAAAGCGGTTTATCGGGGAACATTTTCCTGACCGCATCCTCAAAGGCTTTAACGTCGTTCACAAGGTATTTCCAGCCGTTGCGGTGTGCTATAAAGCCGAGTTCATCCTTATTTTTTGCCGTTTCGCCGTGACCTAAATTATCATAGCCGCAGCAAACATAGCCCTTTTCAGCCAAAAATGCGAAAATATGGTCGTAGCGCGCTATATATTCGCACATACCGTGAACAATGTGGAAAATGCCCTTAATTTCGCCATCGGGTATATAAATTCTGCCTTTAAGCGTGTGAATATTATCGGTGCTTGGCACTTCTATTGCTTTAAGCTCGTATTGCATAGGTTTTCCTCCTTAAAAGGCTTTGGTGCTGCGCACGGCGCGTTTCCAGCCGTCAGTCAGCGTTTCACGGCGTTTTGCCGTAATTGCGGGTTTAAACTCGGTCTGATTATCGGGCAGGCGAAGTATCTCGTTTTTATTCTTCCAAAAGCCCACGGCAAGCCCCGCAAGATATGCCGCCCCCGCGGCGGTAGCCTCGGTCTGCACGGGTCTTATAACCCCTACGTCCGAAATATCCGCCTGAAACTGCATTAAAAAGTTATTTGCGGCGGCTCCGCCGTCCGCTCTTATGTGATTTATAGGCAGCCCCGTGTCCGCTTTAAGCGCGGTTATAAGGTCGTTGGTTTGGTAGGCTATAGCCTCAAGGCAAGCCCTTATTATGTGATTTTTGCCGCTGCCGCGCGTAAGCCCGCAAATTGTGCCGCGGGCGTACATATCCCAATAAGGCGCACCCAACCCCGCAAAGGCTGGAACTATGTAAACCCCCGCCGAATCGGGAACGGAAAGCGCCGCTTTTTCGCTTTCTGCGGCGGTAGTTATAAGTCCCAATTCGTCGCGCAGCCACTGAATGACCGCACCGCCCACAAACACGCTCCCCTCAAGCGCGTAGCATATATTGTCGCCCGCGTCGGCGGCAATGGTGGTTATAAGCCCGTTTTTGCTTTCATAAGCGGCGGCGCCCGTGTTCATAAGCAAAAAGCAACCCGTGCCGTAGGTGTTTTTAATATCGCCCTCGCAAAAGCATTTCTGCCCGAAAAGCGCCGCCTGCTGGTCGCCCGCAATGCCCGAAACGGGTATTTCCGCGCCCAATATATTTACATTGCCGTAAATTTCGCTGCTTGAGCGCACCTCGGGAAGCATACACTTTGGGATTTGCAGTATTTCAAGCAGTTTTTTATCCCAGGTAAGTGCGTGTATATCGTAAAGCATTGTTCTTGCGGCGTTTGTGCGGTCGGTAACGTGAATTTTGCCGCCCGAGAGCTTCCATATAAGCCAGGTATCAACCGTGCCGAAAAGCAGCTCGCCGTTTTCGGCTCTGTCGCGTGCGCCGGGCACGTTATCGAGTATCCATTTAATTTTGGTGGCGCTGAAATATGCGTCAATGCGCAGCCCCGTTGTTTTGCGTATATATTCCTCAAAACCGTCGGCACGCAGCTTATCGCACATTTCGGAGGTGCGGCGGCACTGCCACACTATCGCGTTATAAATCGGCTCGCCTGTATTTTTATCCCATATAATCGTGGTCTCGCGCTGATTTGTAACCCCCACGGCGGCAATTTCCTCGGCAGAGGCGCCTATCGCCGTTATAGCCTCGGTAACGGCGGCATATTGAACCGAGAATATCTCCACCGGGTCGTGCTCCACAAATCCGGGCTGCGGGTATATTTGTTTAAATTCTCTTTGCGCAACTGATACGGCATTTCCGCCCTTATCAAAAAGCACGGCGCGGGCGCTTGTTGTTCCCTCGTCAAGCGTTAAAATATACTTTTTCATATTGCACCGTTTTTAATTATTATTCGCGGAACGCGCGGGGATATGCCGCAGATTATTTCATAATTTATGGTGCCGCACATATCCGCCAGCTCCTCAACGGGTAATTCCCTGCCGAATAAAATTACCTCGTCGCCCTGCTTTACGTCTTCAATATCCGTCACGTCAACCGACATCTGGTCCATACAAATCCTGCCGATTATAGGGGCTTTTTTGCCCTTTATTAAAACATTGCCTTTATTTGAAAGCAGCCGCGGGTAGCCGTCGGCATAGCCTGCGGTTACTGTGGCGGTCTTTATTTCCCTTTCGGCGGTAAAGGTTCTGCCGTAGCTTACGGTATCGCCCTTTTTAACGGTTTTAACCATTGAAACAACCGATTTTACCGTCATTGCGGGTATAAAATCTTCTTTCAGCTTTAAGCCGGAAGACGGGGTAAGCCCGTAAAGAATTATGCCCGGGCGGCACATATCAAGGTGCTTATCGGTATCAAGGCAGAAAGCCGCCGAATTGCAGCAGTGGCAAATTTTCGGGGTAAGCCCCGCCTTTATAAAGCGCTCCTTTGCCGCAATAAAGCGCGAATACTGCGCGGCGGTAAAGCCGTCCTCTTCTTGCGGGGTGCGGTCGGAAACGGCAAAATGCGTGAAAATTCCGCCGAAATCAAAGCCAGGCAGCCGCGCGGCGGCAATAGCATCCTCAATCCCCGAAAGAGAATTATCACGGCAGTCAAACCCTATGCGGCTCATGCCCGTATCAAGCTTTATGTGTATTTTAATTCTTACTTTATCCGCCGTAGCCTTTTGTGAAAGTGCGGCGGCGTATTCGGGGGAGTAAACGCTTTGGGTTATATCGTTGATATAAAGCTCAGACACCATACTTACGGGCGTATACCCTAAAATAAGTATAGGCTTGGTTATACCGCAGCCGCGCAGCGTTACCGCCTCTTCTATATTTGAAACGGCGAAAGCGTCAGCTCCCTCCGCCTCAAGCAGGGGAGCTACGTTGCGCGCGGAATGACCGTAGGCGTCTGCCTTTACAACCGCCATTATTTTAGCGCCCGCCGCCTCTTTTTTAATAATACCGAAGTTATGTACAAGGGCGTCAACATCAATTTCCGCCCAGGTTCTGTGAAGAAATTCCACTTTTATTTCCGCCTTATTTTTTAATAATATTATTGCCCAACTGTTTTTTTACCTTGCCCGCGAACGGAATACACACAAGGCTTAAAAGCACCCAAAGGCAGGAATAGGGCATACAAATCTGCCCGCCTATGTTCATCGGCATTTTACTGTAATCCCAAACGTTCTTCTTTAAAATTATATTAAATACAACGCCGAAAATGAACTCAATACCCGTAACAAAGGTGCTGCCTACAAGTCCTTTAATCAAAAGTCCCGCTTTTTTGAGCTTTTCGCTTATTGTGCCGAAGAACATAAAGCAAATACCGCCCGCTCCCAGCATTGACCAGTGCGTGTAACCGCGCCACATAACCTCAATAAGCCCGTAGCCCACGGCGCCTATTGAAAAAAGCATAAATCTTATTTTTCGCTGTTTCATTTTATCACCCGTAGTTATTATGGGTGATAATTCTTTCGGCTATTCAGCCAAAGCCATGCAGTAAAAATTACCGCCTGTTTCTCTTGGTAATTGCCAAAAGACGTATAAGCTGCGTAAGCGATACAAGCAGCGCCGCAACATAGGTCATAGCTGCGGCGGAAAGTACCTTGCGCACCGCTTTTTTCTCATCTTCCTTTATAAGCCCCGAGGAATCAAGCGTCACAAGCGCTCTGTGAGATGCGTTGAACTCAATAGGCAGTGTTAAAAGCTGAAAAAGCAGCGCCGCGCAAAAGAAAATAACGCCCAGCTTAACAAGAAAATAAAAATCGAAGATAAGCCCGATTATAAGCAGCGGCATTGAAAGCTGCGAGCCCAAATTACATACCGGCAGTATGATCGAGCGCACCTTTATGGGCACATAGCCCTTTGAGTACTGAACGGCGTGTCCCGCCTCGTGTGCGGCAACGCCCACGGCGGAAAGGTTGTTTGCGCCGTAAACCGAATCTGAAAGGCGTATAACGTTAGTCCTCGGGTCGTAGTGGTCGGTAAGATTGCCCGAAACGCGCTCTATTTTAACATTATATACACCGTTTGCCTCAAGCACCCGCCGCGCGGCGTCCGCTCCGGTAAGCGGCGAATGATGTGTGCTGTACTTTGAAAAAACCGTTTTTACCCTTATCTGCGACCAGAGCATTATTATAATTGCCGGAACTACAAGATAAATGTAAAGCGAGTCTATACCGTAGTAATAAAAACCACCCATAAAATATCAACTCCGAAAATCAAACATTAAAGCGGAAGAGAACAATGTCTCCGTCCTTCATAACATATTCCTTGCCCTCGCTCCTTACAAGTCCCTTTTCCTTTGCAGCCGTCATGCTGCCGCCGCATTCGTTTATAAATTCGTCAAAGTTTATAACCTCTGCGCGAATAAAGCCGCGCTCAAAGTCAGAGTGTATTTTGCCCGCCGCCTGCGGCGCCTTTGTGCCCTGCTTAATAGTCCAAGCGCGCACCTCGGGCTTGCCCGCCGTAAGGTAAGAGATAAGCCCCAAAAGGTGGTAGCATTTTTGAATCATACGGTCAAGCCCCGAGCGCTCAAGCCCCAGTTCTTCAAGGAACATAACCTTTTCTTCATCCGAAAGCCCCGAAATTTCAGCCTCCAACGCTGCGCATATCGGCAGAATTTCCGCCTTTTCGCGCTCGGCAATTTCCTTTACCGCGTTGTAGTTTTTGTTTGACTCTATGCCCGAGGTAAAGTCCTCTTCGCTCATATTGCAGGCGTAAATTACGGGCTTTGCCGAAAGCAGCGCCGTGGTATCAAGCACGTTTTGCTCGGTTTCGTCGTTAATTTCAACCGAGCGGGCGGGAAGCCCGTTTTCAAGGTGGGCTATAAGCCTTTTTAAGAAATCGACTTCACCTTGCAGTGATTTATCACCCTTAAGCGCCTTTGCGGTTTTATCAAGGCGGCGCTGCGCCATTTCAATATCCGAAAAAATAAGTTCTAAGTTTATAGTTTCAATATCGCGCGTGGGGTCAACCGAGCCTTCTACGTGAATAATATCGTCGCTTTCAAAGCAGCGCACCACGTGAACTATCGCGTCCACCTCGCGTATGTTGGAAAGAAACTTATTGCCGAGCCCCTCGCCCTTTGAAGCGCCCTTTACAAGCCCCGCAATATCCACAAATTCAATAACCGCCGGGGTAAACTTGTCCGGGTTATATATCTCCGCTAATTTTTCAAGCCGCTCGTCCGGCACGCTCACCATTCCCACATTCGGCTCTATTGTGCAAAAGGGGTAATTCGCCGATTGCGCCCCCGCGTTTGTTATTGCGTTGAAAAGGGTCGATTTGCCTACATTCGGCAGCCCTACCATTCCTAATTTCATTTATTCCCATATCTCCTTATTTTATTAGTGTTTGGGGCGTTTTTATTTGCCCAACTACACCATTTCTACACCATTTTGCAGAAATGAATAGCTTTCAAATTGATGAACGGCGTTTACAAAAGAATCCTCGGTTACATGCACATATCTGTCCATAGTCATTTGAAGACTTGAATGCCCCAAAAGCCTCTGTAAAACCTTCGGTTGCATACCGCTTTCTATCGCCCGTGTTGCGTATGTATGGCGTAAAGCGTGCATGCAAAAGCGTTTAATGCCTGCCTCGTCGCACAATTTGTACAGATGTGTGTCATACGAGCTGTTTTTTGTGGGTTCGCCCGTTCTCCAATTTATAAATACAAGGTCTTTCATTTCAAGAAAAGATTTCGCCCCGGTATGCCTGTCAATAAACTCCAAGGTCTGCGAAAGCGTTTCGGAGGTTTTGCGAGTTTTTGCGGTCTTGTAAATATCCTTTAGAATTTCGTAAGCTTTATCGGTTAACGGAATAGTGCGGTAGCTTTGCGATGTTTTCGGCGGTCCTGCTCTCCAACAGCCTTGACCGTGCCTGTATTCTAAAGTTTTATTAACGGTTAAAGTCCGCTTTTTCCAATTGATAGCGTCCCATGTCAGACCAATCAATTCGCCCGTGCGAAGTCCCGTTTCGAGAATAAGCGAATATTGCGCATAATTGTGAGAGCGTTTTGCAGCTTCTAAAAATTTATGCTGTTCGCTTATTGTAAGATATTTAATATCGTTTACTTCACGCACAGGCTTGGTGTACCTTACGCCGTTCATAGGGTGCTTTTCAATTATATCGTTCATCAATGCGGATTTAAGCATAGTTCCCATACAAATATAAGTTTGCCTTATTGTCGAGCCTGCGTAATCGCTATCCATTTTGTTTAATACCAATTTGCAGTGCATAGGCTTAACATCGGCTAAAAGCATTTTGCCGATAACGGGCTGTATATTGAATTTATACCGTTCACGGTAATTCCTTACGGTATTTGGGGCTAAATCACCCACAATATTATTTATCCAATATTCAAACCATTCATCAACCGTCATACTTGACGGGGCAAAAATATTGCCGTGCTTATCTGCATATTTTGAGTCCTCTAACCAGTTGCGAGCTTCCGGAAGAAGCGAAAAACATTTTTCGTGTCTTTTACCTGTTCTGTCAACAAATCTTGCGGTATATAATCCGTCCTTTCTTTGGCAAATACCTTTTCCTATTTCTTTTCCTTTAAGGTTTTTACCCATTTTAAAACTCCTTTCTCCAAACGAGAAAAAGAGCCAATGCAACTATTATATTATAATGCATCAGCCCTGTTTTTTCAATATAAAACATATAAAATTAATATGACCGTATTAAATTGTTAATTTATTGCTGATGAATTGCTCAAATTCCTTGCGTTTAACAAGCTTTTTTGTTCCTACATATAACACGAATGGACAATTCGGACTCCGCAGCATACGGTCAATGCGGTTAATACCTATATTGCTGTACTGCGCAGCTTCTTTTACTGTCATTGTAAGCTTTAAATTAAGCGGTATGCCTACATTGTTTTGTTGCATTCAAACACACTCCTTTCCGTCAATCTTCAAAATAATATGCCTGGAAAACCGTACCGTCGTATAAGATAAATCTGCCTGCGGTATCTTTGGGTATTTGTTCTGCCGCAGCGGTACTGTCGAGTATAATCTGCGACAGTATGTTATCGGCCCTGCCGCAAATGCGGCAATCAATATTGTTTCGTATCTGCCCCGAAAGAACAGCGGCGTCAGGTCTTTGCGTTGCAAGTATCAGATGAATACCGAACGCCCGCCCCTGTCTGGCTATTACGGATAGCTTACTTTCTATTAAGCTTACCCGCTCTTTCTGTTCTTTTGTAAGTCCGGTTTTATCGAGTACCTCGGCAATTTCATCACAGGCAAATATACAGCGTTTCAGTTCTTTTCCTGTTTCTCGGCAGTATTCGTCTATGTTTCGGCAATTATTTTCACGAAGTAAGACTTTTCGCCGCTGCAATTCATCCGCAAGCCCGGTCAGCAGCGTTATAAGCTCATTTTCATCAAAACACATTTTGCAGTTGTCCTGCCAAACGGAGGGAAAATCCACTCCGCCTTTAAAATCCGCTATGCTGACCGACATATTTTTCTTTAATGCCTGCATAAGCAATAGCTTTAACAGAACGCTTTTACCGCTGCCTGTCGAGCCGCCGAGTAAAATGTGAGGTATTTTTTTCAAATCCACCGTGACCGTTCCCAAAAGGCTTTTACCGAGCACGAGCACGGAATTACTGCCTGCAAGATAATTGTCGTTCCACACCATACGCTTTAAAAGGGAAGTATCCGCCTGAACCGCGTAAAGCATAATTTCCTGTTTATCGCTGCCCTCTTTCAGATTTACTATATTCAAATTAAGCGCAGCCTCTATTTTTTGCCGTTTGTCTTCCCATTCTTTAAGCGGTATACCTACACCGTAAAACCGATATGCGGTTACCGAATTGTCTTTTTCGTCCGTTTCCTTTGAAATAAGCATAGGTATTTCTCCGGCGCTGTTTGTAAATCCGATTCGTTTTAACCCGTTTGAAACGGTTTCGCTGCCGGCAGGAGTTCCGAGCAGTATAAGCACGGCAATTGTGACGGCAATAATCATTAGGGGAAAGAAAAGCTTTAGCAAGGCGATAAATGCAGGGGAGATAAAGTCCGTTTTTTCAATATCAAAGTAACTTTTGCAGAAAAACCAAAATATTATAACAGCGCCATAAACCGCCAAAATAATATATCTCCCCGATTTATTTTCTCTTACAAAATCATATCCGTTTTTAATACGCAGCAATAAAAACCGCTTTTGCGTCTGCTTTTTCAGTCGTTCCTTATCATTATCAGTCATAGAAACCCTCCTCACTTGAAATAAATTTCTTCTGTCTTCCCGCCGGCTTTATAAAAGAAAACGCGGTGAATACGGCGTATAAACGCTTTCCATGTTTCGGGGTGATTGTGCTTAACATCAATATACTGCTCGTTTAATGGCAGGTTAGAGGTTATATACACCTTTGTATAACACGCGGTGCGGTCGGAATACCGTGCCGGCAGTGTAAGCGGATATATATCAAGATAATTAAGCATTGTTTCTATCGGTATTTGAGAATTAAATTCTTCAAAAACCAATACATCCTGCCCGTGGTACGAATCAAACCGCACACCGTTTTTCCCGTTGTAATCGGTAATTCTGCATATTTCGCTTGCAGGGTGCTTTTTATATATGCCGCTTGTTTTTCCCGTGCCAGACGCCCCGAACAGATATGTAACGGTAAGCTCTCTGTTTTCGGAACGGTAGCGCTCCAAAAGATATGCCTCGCGCAAAATATCTATATCCTTTAGCTTAAAGGCAAAAGAGGGCGTTTCGTCTATTATTTCTGTCGTTGATAAGCCATCCTTTACATTGCAAAGCAGCTTATACATTTTCGGGTCGCGCTCCTCACATTCATTCGGTATATTTCCGAATTCGTAAAAGCTGCCCTTGTGTGAGGTTTCGCTCTTTTTATCGTCCGCCCATTTGCCCTCCTTGCGTATATAGTCGCGGTTTTCCTTTGCGCTGCCGAATGCCTTTTCTATGTGTGCGGTGGGAAAACGGTTTTTAACAGTTGAAAAGCGGATAGGGGATTTAGAGTAAATGAAAATATGGGTATGAAATGTTCCCGTCGTTGCCGTTTCGTCCGCCAAACAGTAATAATCCGGACAAAACAGATTTAAAATTTTGCGAATACCGTCACGGTCAAGCCCGCAGTCCTGCGGATTATTGATTGTAAGCGTCCATTTGCGTGATTGCGGATTAGAAGCCATATGAAATTCCTCCTTTCATTGCTACTGCTACTTATGCTTCCATAAGGGTAATACTTGACCTTATGGAAGTGCGGCGCTGCGCTGCCGCCGGGGAATATTTTTACTAAGGCAAAAATATTCTGTTCCCCTGTCGGCATTACAGCGCCGCACAGCATTATGGCTTTTTATTAACCAATGAAATACCTGTAGCCTTTGCGTTGATTTGTGTTTTTCCCTGGCTTTCGTATGCCGACACTTCAAGTCTGCTGAATTCAACCTCCGCATAGCCGTCCGGCTTTTCCATAAGCTGTTTCCCTTCAATTTTCACGCCGAGCTTTTCAAGGCTTAAATCCGGTAAAGCGACAATATATCGGTATCCGGTAACGGTTTCCGTGCGGTGTCCGTCCTTATACTCATATGTCGGGACAATATCCACCAACAGCTTTTTTGCGCCGAGAGACGCAGGATCAATTTTCAAATCACGAATGTTTAACATTTTTTGTTTCTCCTTTTTTAATTTTATTCAGGTTTGGCGCGCACCCTTAACCTGATTGCATTGTATCAGATTTAACAGGTGCGTTTTGCTTCCCCGGCGAAACAAAAAAAGACCGTCCTGCAAAAAGCAGGACGGCATACAATTTTACTCGTCTATGGGGCTTCCCAACAGAGGCAATCCCTCGTCATAAAGGAAGCTGTTTGCTTGATCGATGTTCATTTTCTCGGCTATTATTTTATCCCAACATTTCAAATAGGGGAATGCGAGACTGAACAATTCTTTTGTTTCTTTTGAATCTAACCCTAAAGCCACACAAACGCTCATAACAATGCGATCTGTAGGCTGATATGTACTGCCTTTATCGTTGCTGTTACGGCATATACGGCTTACGGTAGTTCTTGTTAACATACTCTTTCTGATTAAATCAGCTTGTGTCATTTTTTTGATCTTCAGATACTTTTTAACGGAGTCTGAAAAACTGTTTACTTCTTTGTTGTAGTTGTTGTTTTGCGGGTTAATTGTCAATAAGACAACCCCGATTTTCGGTTAACCGATTATTCTGCACTCGGAGGCGGAGACAAGTTTAAAATATGCCCAAATGCTATGGATACAGAAATACAGTGTATTAACCATGGCACCACCTCCTTCTTAAAAAGGGCGAAAAGTTTATAGGTTGACTTTCCGCCTCCGGGAGCAAAAACAACAAGTTTTCTTTTGGTAGTGAAAAGAGTACAACAATAATGCTGTACTCTTCCACCTTTTTCTCTTATGGACTCACGTATGAGTTTTAACCGTCAGGGCAGACTGCCCCTATACACGGGGTGTAAATGGTCATTTGATATTGCCGTCAGTCCCGATCACGCTAAAGCATGTCCGACAGCAAGACAGGCGGGGTTTTCCTTGTTCTGCGGGTTGTGCGGAACGATGGATTTCGCCTGGGCCTGTCTCGGCTACTCTCCATTACTAGGCACTAAAAAACATAAACGGACTCATTACTCAAACCAAAATCATTGCGGACACGCCGCATTATTTCACATCAAACCTTGCACCCTTAGCCTATAACTCCCGAAGTTCGCACTTTGTCCGTCCTAAAGGCGTCGGGTAGGTCGAAAGCGGTGAGCAAAAAGTGTGGTTCACGGTCTTTTTATTCGCGGTACTAACCCACCGCAAGCAAGAAGCCGTGCAAATTTTACTAATTTTATTTTATTGCTGTATACTTACAATGTCAAGTGAATAATTTGTAAATAATAATTGTAGGTTTACAATAGATGTGTTACAGAGATTAAAAAAAGAGTGACGAATGGAGCTTTCTGTGTTACAGTTAAAGTTGCGACACCAACTGAAAGGAAGCACCATTCGTCATGAATACTGTAACACAAACAATGCTGTACCGTCAAGCCCTAATTAACTATGCAAATAAAAAAGGTGTAACAAAAGCGGCAATCAGATACAAAACAAACCGTCAGTATATTTACCGTTGGCAGAAAAGATATGACGGAACGCTGCAATCATTAGCAGACAAATCACACCGACCGCACCATCACCCTAATGAACATATGGCAGAGGAATTAAAACTAATTGCAGATATGCGAAAGCGTAATATGAACGCCGGATTGGTGGTTTTTTGGGTAAAGCTGCGCCAAAGAGGATATACTCGCTCGGTAACGGGCTTATATCGCATTTTACGCAGACAAGGTCAAATGGCTGTTAAACCGCCAAACCCAAAGTATGTGGCAAAACAATATGAACAAATGCAATTTCCCGGTCAAAGAGTTCAAATAGATGTTAAATTTGTACCGGAGGTGTGTATGGTAGGTGATGCAAAGGGCAAGAAATTTTACCAATATACCGCAATAGATGAGTATTCACGCTTTAGGTATTTGGAAGCATTTGAGGAACACAGCACATATTCCTCTGCCATTTTTCTTGAACACCTTATAAAAAAATTTCCTTTTAAGATACAATGTGTTCAAACCGACAACGGCTCGGAATTTACTAAAAGCTTAGGCAATACCGAAAAGCCGACACCCACACTGTTTGAGGCGCGCCTCAAACAGTGTGGCATAAAGCACAAGCTGATAAAACCGTACACTCCCAGACACAACGGTAAGGTAGAGCGTTCACATCGCAAAGATAACGAATACTTCTATGCTACTCATTCATTTTACTCTTTTGATGACTTTAAAAAGCAACTTGCTGTTCACAACAGAAAGTACAATAATTTCCCTATACGCCCTCTTAACTGGAAATCTCCTG